>Ga0265297_10002513_pt1 | contig 37005 bp, 36 predicted proteins | sample Munlanlwell13791_FD_192502 | JGI IMG/M metagenome (GOLD analysis project Ga0265297, IMG submission 192502) | Leachate microbial communities from a municipal landfill in Southern Ontario, Canada - Leachate well 137-91 | ecosystem: Engineered > Solid waste > Landfill > Unclassified | place... | reverse complement strand
TAGTAAAATCCACCCCCTCAGCATCCGATACTTTTCCACCAGATACGATTGTTGCGATAGGCTCAAAAAAAGCATCACCAAAAATAGTTTCATCTGATGCACTAAGATGGGCATTTAGAATTGATTCTACTATCTCTGATGCTCTTTCCATCCCTATTGCTCTGAGCAAATAAGGATTTTTTCTCTTAAGAAACCTTTCTAATTGTAATTCTTCTAAACAATTTATCCTTCGGTCATAAAAATCTTTTAGAGATTTTGCGATTAATTTTTCTAATTCGTCATTGTTCATTCAATATTGGTAATCTCTTTATCTTTAATGGTCTTTTCGTTTCATGTTCAAACTCAAATTCACTAATTCTATTTTTTGCTACCTGATAATATTTATCGTTCAACTCAATTCCTATAAAATGTCTTTTCAATTCTATACATGCTATTGCAGTAGTCCCAGAGCCAATAAAAGGGTCAAGAACAACATCTTCTTCTCTTGTGAATAATTTAATAAACCATTCTGGAATTTCTTTTGGAAATACCGCGCTGTGATTCTTATTCCCACATTCTGTTGCTAAATAAAGGACATTGGAAGGATATACATATTCTCGGTCTATCCATCGTGAAATATTTTTTCCAAAACCACTCCCTACTTTTGATGTATCTCTTATCTTATCCGTTTCACTAAGATGATTAAGACGAACTTGTGCCCAATCTCCAACAGGTACCATTACTGATTCTTGATACATACTGAATTTTTTTTGTTTTGTAAAGTGCAAACAACGTTCCCATGCATCCCGAAATCGGTTATGCCATTTTCCAGGATAACAGTTTTTCTTATGCCAAATATATTCTTCTGTCCAGAGCCAACCTTGCTCCTTCATTTTTAAAATAAGTTCTAAGACATAGGTTTGTCGTTCTCCGTTTACTACCCGTTCTTTGATGTTTAAAATGAAAGAACCATCGTTTTTCAATACACGTTTCAATTCGTATGATATAGGTAAAAACCATTCAACATATTTTTCAATTGGTACTCCCCCATAAGTTCCTTTACGATTATACGCATATGGGGGAGATGTAATAATGAAATCAATTGATTCATCTGGGAACGATTTAAGATGTGTTTTACAATCTCCATGAATTATACTATCTATTTCAAGCGTTTTATCCTGGTAAATTACTCCCTCCCCCTTTCTTCCATTGGAAAACCGTTAGTTAATCTGTTATTTCGATAGCAAGTAAATATCATGTTTTCGCGATGACCCCCTAAACAACTTGTGGTAATGGGTCCAATCGTATAATCTTTACTCTACATGCTACCCAATTTGGAGGTACGTAGACCCGTCCTGAGTTACCAGAGGAACGCACAATTTTTTCTATAGCCTCAAAACCTTCGACTTCGACCCACATTGTTTTTTCTGGCGTGGTTGGTTTTTCTGGTTGTTCTCTTGCTATAGGGTTTTCAGGCACAATCGGTTTTTTTGTTAGTTTTTTCATTGTAGCTACATAATAGTTATTATTTATATACTTTATGCATGTTTTCCATTATTTAATAGCTACATAGTAGAAAGTATTATATACATGTAGCTACATTATAGTTACATATGGAAAGTGAGAAAATGAACACATGGAAGGACCAACAAACACCAGCCCTTGCAATAGTCGCAAGAGGCGACCAAATAGCACCAAACAATAATCATTCATTTACTGTCAAATCACAAAGTAAATCAGGATTAATCTATCAGATACAGAAACATGGAAAAGGATACACATGTACATGCGAACACTACCAACAGACACAAACCTGTATACATGTCATTGCTGTGAAATTCAGGATTGATCTCCAACAGTCAAATAAAGACATCATGCAGAACAAACCAACATGCGATTACTGCAAAAGCTACAATGTCGTAATGAATGGAAAACGAAATAACAAAAGCGGAATCATCAACCGCTATCTCTGTAAAGACTGTGGACACCGATTTACTGACAACCAGGGATTCCAGAAGAAAAGAGCAGAACCAGAGAAAATAGCACTTGCTCTTGATCTCTATTACCGTGGTCTTTCAATCCGAAAGGTAGCAGAGCATTTCCAACAGGTTCATAACCTAGATATCAGTCATATGACTGTTTACCGATGGATAGAGCAGTATAGCCAACTTGCTTCTGAATGGATGAACAAACAGGAGATACATACCAGTGAGCGATGGCATTTCGATGAAACCAAGGTTAATGTAGATGGTAAACAAAGGTGGCTTTGGAATATTCTTGACAGTCGAAGTCGTTATCTCCTTGCTATCCATGTGAGTGAAAACCGTAGTATACAAAACACACGGATACCGTTGAAGAAAGCAAAACAGGTTACAAAGGATAAACCCCGGGAGATTCTTACGGACGGTATGATGTCTTACCCGAAAGCGATTATCAAAGAGTTCGGGCATAGTGGTGGTTCTCGTACTGGGTATTTCTCACCTCATATTCGTGTTCCAAGTATCAAAGCAAGAGTAAGCAATAATCGTATTGAGCGTTTTCATGGGAGCGAAAAGGAACGGATTAAGGTTATGCGTGGTTTTGATAAGGATGATGGTTGTAAGAATATCATGGAAGGTTTTCGTGTCCATTACAATCTCATTCGTAATCATCAGACCCTTGGTGTTACTCCTGGTGAAATGGCAGGGTTACCAAAAATTGAAGGTTTCCGATGGCTTGAAATATTAAAAAAATCGGTAATCGAAACACCAAATCATTTGTAGTCAGCACTTCTCAAGTTGACATCAAAAAGAACTATTTGTTCTTCCGTCTTTCCATCACAAAATTGACATCGGACTTTACTTTTTTCATAATATTTGTTTGCTAAGCATTCTTTACAATAACGGTACAAGACATATGCACCACCTTTTGCGTTCATAACGCCAGTTTTTAGGTGCCGTAATCCTATTAAATCAACTCCAGAAATTGGTATCCCACCTTGTAACATTGGATAACGCATTGGATTAAAAGGTAAACGCTCTTTTATCGCTTTAGTAATTTTTTCTTGGTCTTTTGGATGAAATGAAGAAAGATTTTTTTCATATCTTTCAAGAGGTATGAACTGTAAAGGGTTCCCCATGCCTTCCCTCTTTTGCATCTTTAAACGCCATAGAAAGAGAGACAAGGGCATCTTTATCAAAAAGAATCTCCAATGTCGCCTCCCATGATTCGTCTATATCAAATACATGTTTCATCCTTTCATCACGAGGCTTAAAAAGAATTAATTGTTTAAGAGGAATGTCTCTAATTGACATTACCTTTCGTAAAACAGGAACAAAAATTCTTAATTGATATATTCTATTTTTAATTTCACCTGGAGGTAATCTTGCATATTCATTAATAATCGTATTGAACGCATCATGGAAAAAAATATTTTTGTCAATGATTTCATGACAGGCGTTCAATAGTTCTGTTCCTTGTCGAGTAAGGACAATTTTGTCTTTTCCCCAGTCAACCATTTTATTTTTTTGTAATAAATTCAAATCATTGTTTAAATCAGCACTGAATGGTCCTTTATGCCATCTGAAGAAATTATAACTAAATGCTTTTCGGCTCCTTTGCGTTAAAAGTTTTTGTATAGAAAAAACCATTTTTTGAACTTTAAAGTTATCTTCCAATGTTCCTTTCTTATTAGTTTCATCAATTAAATGTAATACAAGTAAACTATTTATCGTCCTTTCCTTAAGCTCCATTGACCCAATATCCTGATTTGATTTATGTTTAAATAATTTTTGAATCACAATAATAATTTTATGTATACCAAATATAAAAATGTTCCTACAAGATATAATGGATTTATAATCACCCGACTTGTTACACGCCTTTTTCTTCATATCCTATCACCCGATTATGAGACAGAACCGGTAACACCTGCTGCGGTTCTGAACCATGAGGTGTCAATGATGGCGAAAAGCAGCAAGGAACAGATGGAGCAAGATGAAAAAAAATTGCTTTCAGAACTGGTGAAAAACTCAAAAGAAAACCTCGAAAGGATCGCCAAACAGTGTGGGTTCTCGACCCAAAAAGCATGGAGAATCATCAAACAATTGGAAACAAAAGGGTTGATTTGGGGATATACCGCAGTGTTTGATGAAGAGAAACTTGGACTAAAGCATTATATGGTACTGATAAAGAGGAACGCAAAAAATGTCAACCAAAACATCGTCGATACCATCGTTTCACCAAAGTGGGATGACCTTATCAAAGAAATGAATATCACCATTGAAACCAGTTGTTATACGCATGGGTGCTACGACTGGGTCATCATGTTTACTGCTGAGAACCTTATGCAGGCAAAGAAATTTTCTCAATTATTAAGTAAACGCTATCCTGGTCTTATTCAGGAAACACAGATTTTACAAACCTTGAAATGTATACGAAAACAGTATGTGTTAAATCCTGAACGAACGACGCTGAAGAAACTCGTATAAATCGAGTCAAAGTTTCTATCATATTATTTTTATCTTTTCCAAACATTTAAATGAAATAACATCATATTACGTATTAATTTACCTTGACAAGGAGGGTACCATAGCATGGAAAAACGACTAATGAAAAAAACAATAACGATAATCGTTCTTATGATATTTTTTATAACAAGCAGCACCTCAGCAGTACAGGTCAGTATTACTCAAACACAGACATCACACATCCCATACAATACCCCTGACACCATTGAAGTAATACCAACCGAAAACGCACTGTATTGTCGCCTACAAATCAATGAAGAAGACCTTCATTTTGATACGTTCCAGGGCTATGACATCATCGAAATAAACGACTATGATGTGTCTGCGGAGCCAGGAAAGCCGATACTCCCGGTGAAAACCCTCCGGATCGCACTCCCCCCAGACAGGAAAGCAACACAAATCCACCTCCGATACATCACCACCCAACCACTCACTGGTCTCTACACCCTGCTCCCGGCACAGCCACCAGAGAAAACAAATTCCATCAGCAATGATGTCTCTCTTCTCCCCCTTGCTACGGACGTCTCTTTCTCCTTGCACCCGTATCCCTCAGAACCCGTGCAGATCACCGGTCACTGTGATCTCGCAGGTCAAGCGATGGTCGATCTCGCGTTCTATCCCCTCATCTATCTTGCTTCACAGCACCAAGTGACCCTGATCACATCCATCAGCTTCACCGTCGAACTTACAGAAGGATATACCTGCGGCGATTATCTTTCTAAAAGCATCTCCGACCAAGGAAAAGAGATGTATAAGCAGATGGTGCAACGCATGGTCATCAACCCACGGCAGGTCACACTCCGCAGCGCACCCCATCCCCTAAGCAAAGGCGTACCACCAGGGAATTACGAGTACGTCATCATCACCCAAGAAAGCTTCGTGAGTGCGTTTGAGCCACTGCGAGACTGGAAGACAAAGAAAGGAACCCCTGCCACGATTGTCACCACCTCATGGATTTATAACAACGGAGGATACAGCGGGACAAACGTGGAAAAAATCAAGGCGTTTGTCCAGGACGCGCAGACCACCTGGGGCACGATGTATTTCCTACTCGGTGGGGACACCAATGCCGTGCCGTATTCCTCTCGAACGTTTTCCAATGTCGACCCAGACCCCGTCCCAAACGATACCTACTACGCGGATTACGACAACGACTGGGTCTGCGAGGTGCATGTCGGTCGCGCATCAGTCACCGCTGCAGGATCAGGTGTCGGCCAAATCGGCAATTTCATCAACAAAACACTCACCTATGAAAAAAACCCACCGTTGACTAACTACGCGACCTGCGCAGGCTTCTACGGGTTTAACCTTGACAGCAGCACCCCTGCAGAACAATGCAAGATAACGATTACGAATTCGTATATCCCCACCAGTTGGACGTTGACGGCCGTCTACGACAGCCACACCGGGAACCATAAGACCAACGTCATCGCTGCGATCAACGCAGGCCAGAACCTCATGAACCATGCGGATCATTCGAATTATGATTACATGGGTACCGGCTATGTTAATCATGATCTCGGGTTGGAGAACGCGGATATGGATGCGTTAACCAACGGGAACAAACAAGGCATTTTTTACTCCATGGGATGCTGGCCAGCAGCCTATGATTTTTCCAACAGCATCGCAGAGCATTTCGTCAGGGACAACAATGGTGGCGGCATCGCCTTTGTGGGTAACTCCCGCTACGGGTGGTATAACCCTGGCTATGTGAACACGCTTTCTATGAAATACGACATCTATTTCTTCAAATCCTTGTTCCCGGAAAACAACTACAAGCTTGGAGCATGTTTCTCGGATCATAAGAATGATGCGTATCAATACGACTTTTACGGTCATTATAAATATATTTTCACTGAGTTGACGTTACTGGGTGACCCAGAGCTACCTATCTGGAAGGAAAACCCGATGAACCTTACCGCCTCACACCCGAGTCAAATACCGCTGAACACATCTTCGTTCATCGTCACTGTTACCTCCAACGGCAGCCCTGTGAATCAAGCGTACGTCTGCCTTTGGAAAGGCACGGAAATCTATGAACGCGGGTTGACGAACACCGCTGGAACAATAACATTGAGCATCACACCAAATTCTACGGGCACACTGTACGTCACCATCACAAAACAGAACTATCTTCCCTTTGAAAGTACTGCGCAAGTCCTTGAAACCAATCAGGCTCCGTATACGCCACACACCCCATCGCCACCGGATCTGGCAACCGCGGTCAGCATCACTGAAGACCTCAGCTGGCAAGGAGGCGACCCTGACGCAGGTGATACGGTCACCTATGACGTCTATTTCGGCACGACATCGCCTCCACCGAAAATCACCAGCAACCAATCAACCAGCCTGTACGACCCTGGGACGATGAACTACCAAACCGCCTATTACTGGAGGATCATCGCCTGGGATAACCATGGCACATCCACCACAGGACCAACCTGGCAGTTCACCACAGCAACAAACCTCCCCCCAGAATTTGGCACACCAACCCCTGCCAATGGCTCAACCAACCAACCATTGAGTTTCACCTGGAGCATCCCCATCAATGACCCCGAGGGTGATCCATTTTCCTGGGCGATTTCATGTAGCAATGGCGAATCGAGCAGCGGGGCAGGTTCACTCAATGGAACCAAACCCCTTCCACTCTCTGGTCTTGCGTACTCAACAACCTATACCATCTGGGTCAATGCAACCGATCCCGCAGGCAGTGGTTTGTATACCCGCAGGTGGTACACGTTTACGACGGGGCTCGCAGGGGCGAATTATCCACCTTTGTTTGGAATGCCCTCCCCAGCCAACGGTTCCCTGAATCAATCGTTAAGCTTTCTCTGGAACATTCCGATTTATGACCCGGATGGTGATGAGTTCTCTTGGACCATCCAGTGTAACAATGGACAGACCAATAGCGGAACGGGTGCAGCCAACGGAACGAAAACACTCGCCCTCTCCGATATGACATATTCTACAACCTATACCGTGTGGGTGAACGCCACAGATCCCTCTGGTAGCGGCGAGTATACCAGCTCATGGTACACGTTTACCACACAACAGCAAGAAAATAACCCACCAGACAAACCCGAGACGCCAACGGGTGAAACCAACGGAAACATCAACATCATATACACCTACACAACCAGCACCACCGACCTGGATGGAGACCAGGTGTATTATCTCTGGGACTGGGGCGATGGGACTCAAAGCACGTGGCTAGGACCGTATACCTCTGGTGCCACCATTAGTACGACACACACCTGGGCCAAGAAAGGATCATACAGCATCAAGGTGAAAGCCAAGGATACGTTTGACGCGGAGAGCGACTGGTCAGACCCCTTACCAGTCACCATGCCGTATTCCTATCAGCATCCGATACGACAGCTCTTAATGGCGTTATTTGAGCGATTCCCCACCGCGTTCCCACTTCTCCGACTCCTGTGTGGTTACTAAAGAGAGCCACTCTCTTTTTCTTTTCATTACACTTGCATACAAAAACCGTTATGTTCAGAGTATCTGTTTTTAAAGACGGAAATCAAGCCGTCGTACCAACACGAGGAAAACAATGGCGCTGAGCACAACAATGAGTTCAAACCCTGGTGTTTGTGGTGATTCCTCATAGGGTGTCAACCCCTGCGACGTATCAAAGGTGTAATCCCAAGAACCATCCCCGTCTGTATCAATGGTATACGCGCCATTCGTTTGTTGCACTGCTGTGAGTTGTTGTGATTCATCAGAGCAGAACATGTCGTATATCCCATTGCTGTCTGTATCGATAAGATACCCGATTTCACCAGTTTGTACCGCATCGATATACACGGTGAGATGTGAAGAAGACGCTGAGATATTATCAGTAGCTGCTACTGTGACATTGTACCGTCCAGCAACAGTCCAGGAATGAACGCTCAGAAATGGAGTACCGCTTGGTAAAAATACACTTGTATTGGCATACGAGGTTTGATCACCCCATACAACAGTATATTGAATGGTATCGTTATCTGCATCGTAGGCCGTAACCGAATAATTATATAAGACATTTTTCTGCCCGACTGATGGACCCGTGATCATCGGCTGGAGCGGCGGGGTATTGACTGTCAGGATCACCGCGGTAGTCTGACGGGTTGTTATAGCTCCTTGGTTATCAATTACAGTCAGCGTTACTATATAGGTATCTGCTTTGGAATAGGAATGCCGCACGGTTTTCCCGGTCCCGTTGGTGTTATCACCAAAATCCCAAAGCCAGGTGGTGATGTTCCCATCAGGGTCATAGCTTGCGGATCCATTAAAAAAAATCTCTGAATTGACATATCCTTGGTAGGGTTCGCCAGCGGACGTGTCTGCAACGGGTTTTTGATTTTCATCTGAGGAAGACCCTCCATTTGATCCTCCGTTCTCTGATAGGTAGGTCCCCATCGTCAATCCATTCCACACACCCCCTGGTTCGGGAAAGGTCGAGGCGGCAGACGCATGACCTCGGAGGGTATTTGGTGTATTGAGAATCCAGTACGTACCAACGTAGGACGGTGCCACAAGGCCGAAGAAGGTTATGGAGGTAAGGGAATTACAGGAGGTAAACGCATAGTTGCCGATGGCATTGACCTTGCTTCCGATGGTCACCGAGATCAACGGGCAGAAGGCAAAGGTATAGACCCCGATCGTGATGACACTGTTTGGTATGTCGACCGTGGTCAGAGGACAGTGGGAAAACGCGTAATCTCCGATGGAGTCAACACTGCTGGGAATGCTGATGGAGCTCAGGGAGGTACAGGCGAAAAAGGCTGCTTTCCCGATGGTGTCGACGCTATCCGGGATGATCACCGGTTCAGTCTTGTGAGCGGGGCACTGGATCAGGGTTGTGATATCCTTGGTATATAGCACTCCATTGATGCTGGCGTACTGTACGTTTGATTCGTCAACAGTGATCGTAGTGAGTGAGGTGCAATATTGGAACACGTAGGTTCCGATGTTCGTGACGCTACTGGGAATCATCACAGAGGGAAGCTGAGTGCAGTAAGAAAACGCGTAATTTCCGATGGTGACAACGCCGTCTCCTAGAGTCACCGAGGTCAGGTTGGTGCACTTATAAAATGCATACGCTCCAATAGTGGTGACGCTGTCAGGAATGGCTATGGAGGTAAGGTGATTACAGGCGTCAAAGGCATAGCTTCCGATAGTAGTCAGGCTGCTTCCGATGATGACAGAGGCTAACGAACCGCAGGAGATAAAGGCAAAGTCCCCGATGGTGGTAACAGTATCGGGGATCGTCACGGACGTTAATGAGGAGCAGGATTCAAACGCACCATTACCAATGTGTACTGTTGGATATCCACCTACTGTTGAAGGGATGATAATCGCTCCTCCCTCACCAGCGTACCCCGTTATGGTCGCTACCAAGGGATCGCCAGTGGTTTCATAGATGTAGTCACCATCCTGAAATGCACGCACTGTCTCTGGGACAACGACAGAAAAAACACCTATCAGCAAGACAAGTAAGATAAATGATGATACCACACCGGTATATACTCTCGATTTCATTGTAAACAACCTCTTTTGACTCCCGTAAAACCGGAACTAAGAATATCATCAGCAAGGCTGATTTAAAGGTTTTGAAACGACTAAAACACAAGACTATAGAGATGTGGACTTGGTTTAAAAAAAAAAAGAAAAAAAGGATGTGGCGAAGGCTTAGAGCTCTGCGCCGAGGTTGTTATTGCCGTCAAGGACGTCTTTAAGGTCCAAGATGGTTGCTCGATCAAGGCTGGCGAGGGCGTCATTGACATCGCTGATGATAGCTGAGATGGATAAGGGGTAATCAATATCCGGGTGAGCTGCATTAAGAAGAGCTGCAACCGCGCTTCTCAGCAGGATTCGAGCTGCACCGATGACTTTATTGCCTCCCTTGTAGTTCAGGGCGGCCAGGAACGTGTCGTCATCCAGTTCACTCAGGCTACTTGGGAGAGTAAAGACGTCACCAATTTCGGTTTGGTCATCATACGTATGCCAGCTGGATAAATGGTTTTTCCAGTACCCTGGGGTTAACCCCTCATCTCCGGTGCATGGGATTTCGATTTCGATGAAGGTGCATTGGCAACCAGCTGCTGTTGGCACAGCGACAATCGCAAGTATTTCACCAGCTTCAGGGATGAAAGTACCATTTGCAAGGTTCACTAATTCTTTTGCGCTGGTCGATATCTGCGCCCAAGTATAATCACCAAGAAGATACCAGCAGGCATCCTGTATGACCTGCATGGAATAAGCACCTTTGTTGTTCAGGATCCAGTTAATTTTATTCCATTGGCCCTGGAACTGAGTTGGGAGGCTGGGGTCATAGCTGTCGTATAAGGTCACAATGTGGTCGACGGATCGAATCATGGTAACCGCTCGGTCTGCACACCAGCCGGGATACAAACCGTTTTCGACATCATATCCACCAGGCACGTTTGATAGGGTAATGTTAAAATAGCTGTCGGTTCCATCCACTGCGTTTAAGGTCACGTTATCGTCAGGGATACTGATTCCGTTTACAGAGATATATGCTCCAACCAGCGTGGTCGATAGTAGCAGAAACCCTATGGCACAAATTACAGGTTTTTTTATAGACATATTTCTTACCTCTTATTTTTGATTTTAAATTTATTTTTATATGATTATTTTCACCGTATATATAATTATCGATACTATAATATCAACCAAGATCGCCAACATCAGTGTTCAAAGGAAGGTGGATAAAGAGAAACAGCAAAATAGCAAACACACACGGTGTTTACACGAACATTTCTTCTCCTAGACGATGACGGCGATGTCTGTTTACTTAACAGATACATCCTCCGGTTCTTCTCATACCATTATTGTTACGTTTGTCGTGATAAATAACCAAAAAATTTTTATAACACATGATTCTATTAATTTCATTAACGCGATATTCAGGGAGGAGAAATAAGGAAATGAATAAGTAATTCCTATCTTCCCCTGCTCTGTGTGTTAGTATCAATGATGGGAGGCAATATCGCTCTTTCCCAATACCTGAGGATTCAAATACCGACAAGGAAAAATGATACTAACACCTAGAAAAGAAAACCACGTAAAAAGAAAAGAATTGAGAAAAAAAAAGAGGTAAGAGATATATGAAAAAAATAAAGCATCAATGGGAGGCTATGGTAGTGGTCATTGTTGCCCTCGTATGCATACTGCCAGGGTCAACTTTGGCTACTAACAAAGAGATAATTGAAAAAGGTACAGATGAGATTGATCAATCTCAAGAAGTCGCAGTTGAAGACATCATTCTTCCAGTCGGACGATTAACCATTCCAGATATCGTTGATTTAAACTTTCAAATTGCACAGTCATTTATCCCACAGAAAGCGATTCTTACAAGAATCGAAGTAAGCATTATAAAAAATGCTAGCGCGTCATATCCATTTACCCTTGGAATCCGAGATGAATTGACTCACCCCGATTTAGTAAACACGAGTGTTTCAGCAGACGATATTCCGACAGATAATTTCTCCTGGGTAGAATTTGATATATCTAATCTCTGGGTGACCGTTGGACAAACCTATTACATGGTATGTTACACAGAAAACAGTACGGATAATTTTTATGGGTGGGCTGCAAATAATGATTCTGAGGCGTATCCAAACGGCTGTGCATGGATTTCAACTGATGATGGAGACACATGGACCAATGATTCAGTAGACCTGGAATTGAATCACCATCAACATCCAAACCCGAAAGAGGAAGACAACACCACATGGGACATGGTCTTTCGAACGTATGGAATAGAGGCCACCAACCTCGTCATTGAATTTCAACCAAGCCTGCTGCGACCAAGATTCTGGATAAAAAACGTAGGTAGTGTGAGTGCTTATGATGTTGAGGTATCCGCTCAGATAACCGGTGGATTCCTTCATCACATAAATAGTTCTTTTTCCACAAATACTTCTGAGTTATCTGCGAATGAAAGTCTCATGCTGATGGTCGGTCCTCTTTTTGGTTTTGGTGGTTTTGGTCCAGTTACTATTAAAGTAATGACCTGGGCATTAAATGCAGAAGAGACAGAAACTGAGGTAAGCGGCTTTTTACTCATTATTTTTTGGATAATAGCTGCAGGATAGATACCAAGTCCGACGAGAAGGCTAACGAACATAAGATTCGATGTACGAGGGGTATTATCTTCCATTCCTTGAAACAATTGAGAACACGTCCTTCGTTAGAATTAGAAAGCGCTCTATTATAAGGTAAAACATCACACTGAACAGGGGACTTTAAGGATCGGATGATAAATAATTGCTAAAAAAATGGTTAAGGAGTGAGAAGAACGTTGCTGATTCTATTATGCACTTTCTATGTATGATATATCACTAGGAAAAAAAGGTTAAGGGCGGGTGATTTTAAAAAAACACCCCCCATAACGCAAGCAAGACGACGAGGTCAAGTCCGAAGAGTACGCCCCATACCCCTTTTTTCCACCTGAATATTTTTAATCCATCTAAGGGACCGAAGGGAAGAAGATTGAAGAGCGACAAAAATACGTTGATGTAAGAGACATAATACGAAATGGTACTCATCATACCATCGGAGAGCATCCAAATCCCGAAAAAGATCAACCCGAGGAGAAGGTTCGTGGAAGGACCCGCCATGGAAATCTTCCCCATTTCCTCTCGGTTTGGTGACCCAAAAATTTGAACAGCACCCGGGGCAGCAAAGACAATCCCAGCAAACATCCCTAAGACAAGAGCAAAGAACAGCCCCTGGGGATACATTCGAAATTCAGACCAATACCCGAACTTTTGCCCTATATATTTATGAGCCATTTCATGACAGAAAAACGCTGTAACAATCGCGATGAAGGAAAGAGGGAGATACGTGAGAACCTGATCTAAATGACTGAAGGGAGGATACGGGAGAAAGGCGAATGTAAAGGCGACCGTGAGAACCGCCATCGCAATAACGATGTGAAGAATCTCTTGTTTGCTGAATTTAATGCCAGGCGGCTCGATTGAAGAACCATAGGGTTCCTTGCTCTTGAAGGGAATCTCATCGAACGAATAGTACGTTTTTCTTCCATTCATACGTATCCTAAAACCTTGGATGATTTTTAACTTTTTCAATAGATGGAAAGAACAAAGAGTAGAACAAAGAAATTATAGAAGGAGTGTCGTGTTACGGAGGATTTCGAGCGTTTTCTACTCCATGCTTTCAGAGTAATGATCGGTAAGGTTCTGCATCTCGGTCAAGTAAACGGGGATTACTCTGCCTTCACCATGTGGAAGACCCCCTCCCCCAATATTGTTATAAGCAAAGTCGTAAATGCATCTCTTAATGGCCGTCTATCATGATAGCATTGATATAGAAACTTCCGGGGAAAACGATATCATCGATATCACAGAAGATGTTCAGAGCATCGTCTCCCACTCTGGATTACAAGAAGGCATCTGCATGGTATTTGTCCCAGGTTCCACAGGAACGCTTTCAACGATGGAATATGAACCTGGATTAAAGCAAGATGTACCAAGAGCCTTAGACAAGATAGCACCAAAGAATCAAGAGTACGAGCATCATGAAACATGGCATGATGATAATGGACGAAGTCATGTAAAAGCCACTCTCATGGGTGCTAGTCTTACCGTACCATTTCAGAACAAGAAAATACTCCATGGCACATGGCAACAACTCATATTTATCGAACTTGATACTCAACCACGCAGAAGAAACCTCATCGTGCAACTCGTAGGAGAATAATCGTTTTTTCCACCTGTAGAAATCAAATCAGCCCCAAGGAAAAGATGGTGATCCTCCGCTACTCTGACAAGGTTTTCGAACTTTCGTACAAAATACCTCATTCTATCTTAGGATCGGGTCACTGCTTGATCACAGGAGGATATGTATTTAAGGAGAAGAACGATAGTCGCGTAGGGAACAAGAGCGGAAAGTTTTATGGTGTTAGAAACCTGTTGCATTGTAACCATATTCCTTATTGTTGTATTCGTAATAATTTCTCTGATTACAAAAAATAGGGGCTCTTCACAAAGAAATCAACCACCACCGACAAAAACCAGTAGCCCCCCGCAAACAGAGCCACCCAACCATCCACCTCCGAACTATATCCCCACATACCATTGTTCATACTGTGGTCTGAATTTTGTTCAACCAGAAGAAATCAAAAGAGATGGTTCTACCGTGGCAGTGTGCCCCGAATGCAAAAAAGAAATCACCTGAAGTATGTGTTCGATAACCATGTTTCAAGAAAAAATTTATGGAAATAACCAGTTCTCTTTTCCAACATACATAACTGAACCTGCAAGGGAATACCCCTTACATAGTTTGTTCATGGATCGATTCACAAAAATAATTCGTTGGATGTTCCTCCTGATGCTTCGACGATCAACCACGTTTTCTGTTAGAAATGAAGCGACGAAGGTTTACGCCACGCGTTGGTTACCCGCCCGTATCTAAGACGATACTTACCTCGTTATTTTCAGGGCGAGGGTCAGTCGACGGTGTGACTGTAATAATCTTTACTAAGTTCTGATTGGAAATACCGAAATAACCGCTAAATACTTCATGAATCGTCTCTTCAAACTCCTGCCACGATGTAATCGCTCTTACCCAACCTGCTATGTACGGTGGTGCAAAGCGACCTGGTTGCGGCCAGACTACATTACTCTTTAACCAATCCACATCCGGTCCACCATACATGCCACCAATACCAACCGCAAGGGCATCAAACTCATCTCGACTGCTGGTCATTTGAAGTGTTTGATTTAAATATAACGAAGCATCCTCTGCACTTTTCAGTCCAGGGTTCCACCAATGCTCAGCCCAATACTCGCTCTCAAAACTATCATTGAACAATTCGTTAGTATTCGTTCTGATTCTCACATCATCAATCCAGACATTTTCACCAAATTCAGGTTGGCTTCTCAGGCGGATTTTGAAGTCTGGTTTAAAATATTGCGGATGCGTAATCGTATGCGTATAATGAAGCCAGATGTCCTCCGCGCCACCACCCAGAGCGGTGATATAATCATAAGAGCTTCCATCATAATAGTACAGGTAGAGGTCATCTGACTCGGTATCATCTAATCGATACCAAAAATCAACCGTGATGCTTGTCGCTCCAGTTGTATCGACATCATCGGAGGTAATATCCCCCCGTCTATTGGAGCTTGCTTTCGCTGAAGAATCCCCGGTATGGTACCGATCTTCACCTTCACCCCAACCATCGTATCCTTGATAGATTCCTGAATATCCAGTCGTCCAGTAGCAGTTCGCAACACCATCCGTGACTAAATTGATGATCTGCCTTTTACTTGGAGCGAAATTGCCATTGTTCCGTAAGAGATCTGCAGCCAGCCGAATCCCACAGCTAATAGGTGTGTACCCGCCAAGTTGACTGATACTCCTTATTTGCGCTCCAATGGAGAGATAATTACTCTTTGTCACCGTAACTGGTCCTAATTCTCGCTGCGCATGTCTCTGACCGAATTGAACCACAGTCAGTTCCACATTTCCATCATGAGGAAAGACACTTGAATTCTCAATCGATCGCGCAAGACCCTCCCTCATAATATTCCAATCACTCGAAGAAATACTTCCCGAACCATCAAGAACCATCGCCAACTGGGTCGGCTCTGAGGAAAGCATAACAATCGCGGTAATGGTAAGACAAGCAGATTCCCCCACCTCCAAATAACTCACATTCCAAATCCCTGTATCCGAGTTATAGAATCCTCTTGATGAAATATTACTGAAATAAGAAAAATTCCTGGATAAAACACAAAGGATTTCAATGTTTTTTGCTGGTGCACCTTTCGAATTTGTCACGCAAATCGTGAAATTCACCTGGTCTCCAATCGCTGGAGCGAGATTATCAGCAGTGATGGTGACTCCTAAATCAGTTTCTGGATAGACATCAAACCCACCAATAAAAACCAGGGAGTTGCTTTCCTTATCTGCTACATGAAGCGACGCGGTGAAATGACTTTGAATATTACTGAGATTGAACGGAAACGGATATATGACGTTCTCCCCGATACTCCATTCTCCATCCAGCAAGGCCTTTGCGTCTAAATAGTTTTTCACTAAAAACGTCTCGTTGTGAATGACCATGTTTAGGGTAACTGCCGTATCTAAGTTTAAGGACTCTCCTTTTTGATGTTGTAAAACCAGATTGTTTTCCTCAACTGTACCAAGAATCGTTACATTTTTCGTAACACTGGGTTCTGGAATCGATGACACGTTGAAATATAAAAAACCGATGATCGAAGCAATCATAGTTAACATGAGAATTTCTCCGACGACCTCAGCGACAGCCGTATCCTGTCTGATCTGACCCAGAACGTGCATCCCTTGCCCCGTACATTTTCTTTTTCGCATGGATATCTCTCCGTTTACCACCGTTAGGAAACAATCCCTATGTTCTTATTTCATGTTCCTGATTTATAATCCTATGGTGCCTAAATATCAGTTCGGAAATACATCACGATACAACTCAAGTTTACAATCGGTGCACGGCATCCCTATCACCAAGTAAACCATATACGTACGGAGACGATTATTTTTTTTCTCTTTCAATGATTTTATCGACTTTCTCCTTCAGATCCGTAAGTTCTTTCAAGGTGTCGTCTTTGGATTTCTTCAGTTGGTTGATTGTGTTTTCCTTCGTAGAAAGATCCTCTCGCATCTTTACTACTTTTTTAGACGCTTTTCGATAATATAAATAAAAAAGAACCGCAGCAATCACAACAAGGATAATCATCACCCAAAACACTATTGCCCAAACATCACTCAGAGAGGTTGGAAGAAGAGAATCTATGTTCATGCTACTCACCACCACTTTTTGTAATCGCGTCTCTTCATATTAATTCTTCGGGAGGACTCGGTGAGTAAAAACAGCTTAACTTCAAGATTGATATGAAGTTGATAGATATGTTTTTAAGCTTGCACGTATTTGAACTAACTATACTGGGGAGTAAACATATCTTTAGAAAACTAATCATCCTTATCGGAGTAAGCATTATTCTTCTTTCTGCTGGACTGAGCGGATGTGTGAATAATTCAGAACCGCCAGAGATAACCTTGCCTGATGGCACAAAAGTTACTGGTGACACAGATTTGATACAAATAGTCACTCATCAAATTGTGAAAAAGAAATACCTAGAACTTCGTTCAACATCAGACAACTCAGAGTACACCAGTGTGTTTCGAGAAGAAGTACCCTATGAACTAAATATCAGCGATATCACGGTTAATTTTTCAAAACGGAAAGACGTTTGTGATGCGTATTTTTCCACAAATTATTGGGTCATTTGGAATGAGAACTATACTGGTTTTACCCATACCAACGGGTTACTGTATCGTATCGATGAGTTTTATACTGATAATAATGTATCTGTTATTCTTATCACTGGTTCAGCGAAAAACATTGGTGAAGCGTTTTTGACTTCCGCAGTAATCACCGTTAATTTTTACAATATGAGTGAAGGGTGGTTAACATCAGAAAAAACATCGGGGAATAATATCCCGTCGGGGTATACAAAGGATTTTCGAATCGACTATCGCGGAGAATTCCTCGATGATGTTCAGTCTATCTCGTTTAAGCTGGAAGCACGGACCATCGGCTGAAAAACAAGGATATGTTTTTAAACAGAAAAAAGTTTATTATGCATGGTTGAATAAATGGCGTCATGTGTAGTCTGCGGAAGAAAGGCCACCGATATAGTCTATGATAAAAAGAAGAGGGTGTGGGTGTTTAATTGCCCTGAACATATCGTTCCACAGTCGGATTTGGTTGTGCCTCGACACATGATTGAACAACTTAAATAAACAAAGAAATTACACAGATCATATCCTTTTGTATTTGGTCGTCACTCGCACAAAATAGTCCGAACGTTTTTGTGGCAAATCCCCTACCAAAGGAAGATGGAACGGGGCGATGAAAAACAATCTCTGCACCAATTTCTTCATCTCAGATTTCATTTTACATTATCTGGTTTTATATCATATATGATATGAAATTTTAGACAAAAAATAAAACGAGAATCTAGTGTCAAGGATTGTTTTGTAAAAGAAGGATGCTACCGAAATAACCAAATGATTATTTATCGTCACAAGCCCGTTCAGGGATAGGGATTATTTCAAATTTATCAGACCCACACGTTGGACAAATAATGGTCCCTTCTTTGACATGTATGTTTACAATGAAATATTTTTTACATTCCCCCAAACAACGCCATAATCCTTCGGTCATATGCTGAGTCGTAACTAGCTTCTCATATTATAATTTTGTTCTTTTTCAAAGACAGGCAGAAAAAAATCAGGAGGGAGTTCCCATCAAGGAACATAGGACACATTCAAGATCTTCGTACATCTCGGACACGAATACACGACAAACTCATCACCGATCTCTTCAACGGTTATTTCCTCAGACTCATACACCGCGTCACAAAACGGACAGGTCACCATAGACAACCTCGAATTCCGGTATTTCCCGTTCCTTAATAAACAAATCGATTGGAGAACAAAAGATCCTTCGAACCCAAATGACAACACGACTCCAGAGCCAATGCTTTCAAAGAATTGGTTTCAAAAACCATTCCAAGAGGCAGTCCTCCTGAGAAAGCATATTGCCTCTTTGACAATTTTCCAAAGAACGTTAATAAACCAGTACCAACAGAGATATGCATAGGAGAGTGGGAAGTATACCACGGATATACTGTCATTATTGCCGAAAAGAACGACCGCGTTTTCTTGCGTATACCTGCAATCACTGCAAGGAAATTTTTTGTATCGATCATATCTTCCCAGAATATCATCAATGCCCTGCTTTTTCCGAGAAACCAACCGAGAAACAACGCATAAACACAACTCCTCCAAACCCACAGACACACCATCCTCCACCGCCCATCCAAGCGGAACGAATACGGAAACCAGAAGAAAAAAAACCCTCTGAATCAACCAAGGAACAAAGCACCCCAGGTAAAAAACATTCGTTTCGAATCACGATATCGTTAATTGTTGTTGTGGTTTTATTGATGATCACATCCGTCAGTGCTACCCTTGTAGTGCAACAGACTCATGCTGGGCTTCTTACTGAGAAAACCGCATTGGAACAAGAAATAGCCATGACAAAAACACAGATCATGAACGTCTCTTCGTCCATTAACACCAGTCGTCCACATTTAGAACAAATCAATGCGGAGATCCTCGAACTTCTCTCCTCGGTGAATCTTGAAACACCAGGGGACATGTATCAATTACATGACCCAATATTTCGTGACGTGGTTCAATTCATCGCCAATGATACCAATGTCAATATAACATTAGAATTACGTCACGCGAAAGAACAAGGCATGCAATGTGCGTATGTCGTCGTTCAAATTATCTCCTCATCCAATGGTGAATATGAACTGATAGGATTTAATACCGTTGATGAAGGAATGGTGTATTTTGAACCAACGACCGACTATCAAGTGTTCCCTGTCATCGGGCATCAATACAGTGACTGTGTGCAGGGAACCCCTTACTCCTCCCTGTTTGATGATACCATCACCAGCATCGTCGAGATTTGGTAAGGTGAGGAATGAGAAACGAAAAAAAAATTGTGATCGTGGGTTTCATTGTTCTTCTAGCAGTAGTACCCATCACTGGATATCTTATCTACAGCACATTACAATCGAATTCGATTTTGACTGAGCAAACAACACCATTACAAACAGAGTTAGAGGAACAACAGCACCTCCTGGACACCTTAAACACGGAATGGACACAGCTACGGGATCAGATCCTACAACGCCTAGAGGAGCTCAATAACACCCTCGATGAGTTCGCATTACGACAATCAGCAACAACATATACCGTCCATGATCCGCTCTATTGGGAGGCGCGGGACTTCCTCACAAATGACACTACCGATTTAACACCCTTTAACGAAACCACGTTTAACTCTGCATATTACGCGCAAGAAGTAAACAACAACGCTGAAAAAGAAGGGATACGATGCGCCTATGTGAAGGTCACTTTCAGTGACAGCAACCAGACCCATGCATTAATTGCCTTTGAAACAACAGATAGAGGATTAAATTTCTTTGAGCCGCAAACCGATGAAAAAGTGAATTTACAAATAGGAAAAAACTACTGGAGGGATTGTGTCATCCCCACATGGGGGATGCCCTACGCAGCAGCCCCGGGGTATACTGTTGAATCATTTACGGTCTACTGGTAAAAAAACCCATGGATCGTAGGTTGTACAGGTGGAAAGTAACAGAGGAGCATCTCTGTATTGTTTTTTTTTTCATTTTGACATTCCGACAGAGAACATTTATGAATGATTATTAAGAAAAGAAGAAACGGGTCAAAGGAGTTAGAAAAAATGGAGAAACAAAAAATGATCATTTGTGGTACTGGAATATTGGTAGCAACGATATTGATAATCGTTGGAGTCATTGCCTATACACAACAAAACGCATCAGTGGATGAAACAGAGATTACCACAACGCCGCCTACCGCAGAATCATTAAAAACAATCCTTGAAAAAGCAGAAACCATCGAATCACTGTCGTATGATATTGATCTGACTATCACCATGCCGCAGTATGGGACACAGATTGCGACGATGACTATCTGGCAAGAAAAACCTTATCTCAAAGAACAAATCATCAGCACCATGATGGGCATAACCAACACCATCATCATCATTCAACGTCCTGAAGGGACGTACGTCTATGATGCCGCACAAGGGAAATACGTCTTGTCAACAGAGGTCTCCTCCTATGCAACCTCCTTACAATACTTAGATAGTAAAACAATTAAAGATCTTCTGAACAACCAATCCATAACAGATTTTGAAACAGATATTATTGATGGGAAAAAAGCAACTGTCATTGAATACACCCTGCCCGTGATAGGGGAGAACCTCATGACAATGCAAGTCTGGATCTGGAATGAAAAAGGACTCCCGTTAAAAGCACACATCGACATGACCATGGAAGAGATTTCGATGACGATGGACTTTGTGTTCAATAATTACTCCTTTGCAGATATTCCTGACAGCACGTTCAACGTCACATAAGACACAGAAAGCCATGAAGCTTCATCATTCATTTCTTTTAACTCATAAAAAAAGGGAAGCGACGCCTGAATAGGCAACGCAGAAGAGAGGTGGGAAGATGAAACTCGCAAGTATCAACCGATTCAAAGGAAAATACATACAAGTGAACTATCAACACGAAGGGGAAGTGCTCTCCGCCATTGGTGTGTTAGAATACGTGCAGAGGGACAAGATAACCATTTACCGCGAAAAACCTACGATGAAGTTGCAGAACATCGACATTGATCAAATCGTCACGCTCTCCGAACTAGAAGACATAATGCTGGTGCAGGTGCCCCGTCGCAAGAAAAGAAAAAAGAAAAGGACGGTCAAGAGAGAACCCGTATCCTTACAGGAACACGAAGGAAATATCACAATAATTGACGGAGGAAGCAGATGGTATTACCCTGGATCTAACCCTCCGAAGAAATGGCTTGAAAACCATCCCTACAGCGTAACATGCTACCAATGTAAGAAAACATTTGTAGATCGAGCGTTTTATATCAATCATTTCGAAAAAAAAGGAAGCACCTGTCGACCTGTATCATAAGGGAAAATGCTTTCCTAGTGTAATAACCAATCTTCCTACGACAACAATCATCAACATTGATTTGTGTTTTTGAGGGATATGTTTTTAAAGATGAAAAGAATTGCCAATAGCAAATCGAAGGTATGAATATGAAAACAGAAACAATCACTGATATCGTACCAAGTGATAATATCGTTGATAAAATAAATTTCTATCTTGGTGAGGAAGGCCTGAACGTAGGAAAAGATGAGTATTGTTATATCAAAATGGTTGGGAATCACCTGGAGATTGGCCGTGCAAAAATAGTCCTGGAGGAATAACCCAGTCTATCGGTTGATTCATTAAAACCTATGAGGAGAAAAACCATGTCCATGCATGCATCACCTGCGTTTGTGAGGATATGTTTTTAAACAAAGAATTGTTACAAAATCATAACTTGGGGTCCTATGATAAATTGCGAACGATGTAAAGAAAAAGTTGCTCTCAGCAAGTTAATTATTTTCCGTGATGAGGAGACTGGAGAGACAAAAAAATATTGTCAAGCGTGCGCAGACATTGTCAAAAAACAACAAGTGGAGAAAAAAACAATGACGGGTAAAAAAGAAAAAGAAACAAAACCCACAGTTGACTCACCACAGGATGGTGAACCAGAATCGAATCCGGAATCTGAATTGCTTACCATGGCGGAGAGTGCAACAGATGATAACGAACACCTCCAGCTGCATCAGATGATTACGGATATCGTACCAAGCGACAGTATTTCTGATAAGATATACTCCTATCTTGGTGAAGAAGGCCTGAACGTAGGAAAAGATGAGTATTGTTATATCAAAATGGTTGGGAATCACCTAGAGATTGGACGCGCAAAAATAGTCCTTGAGGAATAACTCCCTCTTTTTTTTCGGTTGATTCATAAAAAAAAGTCTTCCTTGTGATATAAGGTCTCTTAATTGAGAAGAGGGGGGTTGTATTTTTGTTTGTTGGTGGTATTGAGTTTCATAGTGGTGTTTGTCGTCTGTCGTGTCGTTATCTTCTTCGTTTCGATACGATTACTATGATCTAACATTCTATTGAGTATATCGTCTATCGTATCCCCAAGTTTCCCTTGTTTCGTTAACCGGTCGAAGGTTTCTTTTTTTATTTTTATTTTCTTTTTCTGCATACAATCACACCATTATGGTTTACGAGAACGTAATTTTGGGAAACTAGATTGATTGTCCATTTCTTCGATAATCTTATTATAGACACCCTTGCTATGTGTTATTTCTTCAATAGGTGTCACTACTTCTATGATTACTTTATTCAGTAAATCAGATTCTTCTTTATTATTGATAAAAATCCTCCAGTTCAGATCTGAACAAAGATACCGAAAAATATCCTCTACTTGGGTCGTTTTTACTTCTACATTTAGATATTTCTTATTAATATAATCCCGACATTTCTCTAATGACGTCACCAATTCTTTTTTGAGAGGGATTCGTTCCCTTCGGTAGGTGTCATAAATCGTCACACCATCTTTTATTTCAGGTGGTGCAGGTTTGGTAACCATTCGATATTCTTTCTGTTCAGCGATGACCCTGTTAATAATCCGAGTTGTTATCTCATACCCAGTGATAATAATGCTCTTTCCTCCTCGATGCTCTAAAAAGCATGATATTATTTATTGTCTGTATAATCTGATATAAATTTTTGTTGAGAGAATGTCAAAACGTAAAAACATCCTGTGGTGCGTCTTCTTTTTTCTGTTTTCCTTCTATGAAGCCATCTGGATATAATCATGTCCATTCACAGGGTAGCAATGCTCTGTTTTTTTCAAGGTGCCCGTAAGGGTCAGTCGAAGTGTTTCCCCACGATGTTTGAACAGTTTTAACACACAGATGACTTGTTCAACCCGGAACTTCAGGACAAGGTCCGTGTACCCATCTTCCTTGAGAGCATGACCGCCACCATCGGAGCCACGCCAGGGTGTCGCCACATCTTGATATTTCCAACAAAGAGGTTTCAGCAGATTCTTTCCTCCGTTGAGTGAAAGGGCCAGGGTCTTTGGATGTATGGTATGGACATCGAATGTGTCCGTTCCACAAACAGCGATGGATACACATCCATGGTCTCGACGGGTGAGTTGATTAGGCCAATACCCAGGTTTGAAGTCAACAAAAATCGATAGAGGGGGGTTTGGTACCACGGAAAACGGTGTTGTTTTCTCAGAAGCATAGGTATACTTTTTGGTTTTTACAAAGAGCTTCGCATAAAACGTCCCTGGTTTGCACGCTTTATAGGTAAGAGTGTACTGAATTATTACATCACCCGTTCCATATCCATACCCATATCCATATCCGACACCATGATGAAACCCAGTGACGTTATGTCCTGTCCTCTCATCATACCCAAAATAGCGTCCATGACTTTGAAACGGAAGATTTGACGTATTTGTCACATTCACCACGCTGAATGCGTTCTTCGGAGTCTCGGAAATCTCGGATCCCTCCAGCGAGAAACGCACTTTGGCTACTTTATGATGATTCGTACTATTAAAAATCATAAAAGTAAGGTACTGAACCGGGATCGCCTCGGCGCTTCGTATGGTGAGGCTGACATCTTCAAATATAATTGTTGTCCCGACCTCAACTGACGTATCATCTGGGGTTCCTGCAGAAAGCTGTACCGCAGAAGCCGACGGGAGTAAAACCGTGAAGATAAGCAGCACGAACGACAGGGCGACACCCATGCCGATACCCTTTTGTAAAAAAACTTTTCGCATCATCCTACCACATCCTGAACTAAAGGATAATTGATGTATCTTGTTACAATATATAATATTTATGGAATATCTGTATAAGACCACGGTTACAGAAAGAAAACGCCTCTCCACTCACAATCTACACTCTGGACTGTTCTCAAATAGCCAAAGATACAATTTCATACACGGGCTTCCTCTCCGTTCGCAGCGGGGTGTCGTGGTACACAGAACTCTGTCTTTCTCCGTTGTTTTTCCAAGACACCCTTTCAAAACAAGAAAATCGACATACTCCTGATCAATCGTTCTTCCATCCAAGTAAGTATCTTCGACGGTACTGCATATCCAGTCTCTCCCGTGATTTCCTTTTTTCCTTTTTACTCGATTGGTACTATGACTCCAAAGGGTGAATCACAACATCCTCACACCAACCGATGAGGGTGACATTTCCATCTACAGGCCTGGTTACGTTTCGGATCCAGATAAAAGGGCCGAAACCGATGAACCGGTACGGAACAACCATGGCGGGGACATCAACATTTTGTTCCTCACCATCAAGTTTCAACGTGAATGGTTTATCGATAATCAAAGCGAGATACGCATATTCGGACATAAACCAGAAAGGACCAATATGTACGAGCCACACTACAGGTCGATATACGATAAATTTTTGGCAATCCGCTTTCATATAAATGGTTTTCAACCCTGCAGGACCTATGTTGTCTTCTTCAGGCTCAATGATGGTTGTTGAGACCGTGTGTTCCTGTGCGATATCATAATTGGTCGCTGATACTCCTGCTCCGGATTTCCTTTCTATGCTCCTGGTCCAAGTTGTATTGTCAAAACTCTTTGAGAGAAAAACAATCTGTAACCCTTGTACAACTTTTTTTGTTGCATTTGCACTGGCTGTTACCGTGACACGCCCAAGACCGAGGAACAACCCAGTTGAAATATTGGCGATTCCACGAGCAGGGATGTCTACGGTATCGGTGACGGTCTTATTGATTCGCTTTAAAATACCGCCTTCCACATGGAGCGTGACTGCGACGTCCGTTGCATCACTTGTACCATTATTATAGATCACTGCGGTAAAACCAATCCCCCCAAAGAGGACGATGGAAAAGTCATCTCCTCCGGCCTCGGTACTGAAAACATACGCGGAGCCGGTAAAATCATCCTCAGCATATTTTCCGATTATCGCAGTATTCCCCTGAAAGGAAATAGCGCACCCAAATTCATCCATCGTTGCTGAGTCTGATGCTTTCAATTTTTGGACCTCCCTCCAAGTATCCTCCTCGTAGGCGAACACATAGGCAGAGCCGGTATTCCCATCGTCACCAGGTGCCCCTACAAAGATGCAGTCGCCATCAATAGCAACAGCTTGACCAAAACATTGGGCTTCTGTACTGTCCGAGGGAATGAGTTTTTGTTCCTCCATCCAGGTTCCGTCTTCTTTTTTGAAGATATAAACAGCTCCCTTGAAATCATTATTACACAGGCGTGCTCCAGCGACTACCCGATCAGCCTGAATTGCAACCGAAAGACCGAACCGATCCTGGACTTGACTGTCTGAACCTGTCACTATTGCCTCCTCAATCCAAGTGGAACCGTCTCGTTTGAAGATATAGATCGCACCAGTACTGTTATCATGATTCAAAGCCCCTACCACCGCATAGTCATCGTGAAGCGCAACTGATGATCCGAAGTTATCATAAAGTTCACCTTCGGATGGAATGAGTTTTACTTCCTCAGTCCATATGGTTCCTTCTCGTTTGAAGATATACGCAGAGCCGATATCATCGTCATACTGTGCTCCAACGAGAGCATAGTCCCCATCTACGCAGACCGCATAGCCAAATTCATCCCATGTTTCACCATCTGATGCAGAAAGAATCTGCTCCTCTGCCCATGCGCCATCAGTATTTTTAAAAATATAGGCGGCACCTGGGCTGTTCGTATCTGGCTTTCCGATAATTGCATACTCACCATCCAGGAAGACGGATAAACCGAACAGATCATCTGCCTCTCCATCAGAAGCGAGAAGTTTCTGTTCTTCAGTCCATGTGGTCCCGGTTTTTTTGAACACATAGGCTGCGCCAGAAAACATGCCCTTATCATCGTTCCCATGTGCGCCGATGACCGCCCAGTCTCCATCCATGCAGAGAGCGAGACCAAAGAAACTCAGCACATCAGGGTCTGACGCCATCAGTTTACCATGCTGAGTCCAATTTCCGTAGCAAAGCTGTTCCAAGACAGAAGGAACATTCTCGATTGTTTTTGCATGGGATGCTGGTGTTATTATCAGCAGGAAGAGAACCAAGATTACGAAGAGTATTTGGTACCTACTAACACATTCTCTGTTTTGTAGTGCAGAAAGTTTTCTTTTCCCCATATTTTTCCCTGTTTGTTTAATAAAAAAATATTTATTTAAAAATATCGACTTCTTTTTTGGTCATTAGGAAAGAAATTAGCACGTTTTGTTTCAGAAGAATAAAAAAAAAATAAAAAAAAGGAACAGGTCTCCTAGTACTCCATAAGGGTTCGTAATATTGGGAACAACCGGGGGAACCGCTCGAATAACCGTTCAAAGAAAGCATTGAGAGTGAACTGGTATTCAACCGGTGCGACGACCTCAATACTAGACCATTCGCTGGTTGCACCACACGTGTCGGTCGTCCTGGTTTTAATCAGATAGGTTCCCTTTGTTTTCCATGTATGCGTGAGAGTGAACGTCTCACCGGCATGATATGGTCCTAGTCCGGTGGCCGCATTCCCATCCCCCCAGTCAATGTAGTACGTAAGATCTTGGTTTTGCAGATCTGTCCCGCTCAGGGAATACGTATACGCAATCTTCGGTTTTATATTGGTCGGACCGGTGATTGTTGGTTTGTCAGGTGGCGTGTTGTCCGTAATAACGACGGTTAATGGTTCGGAAAGCACGCTGCCGGCACCCCAGACGTCCCGCGCTTTTACCGTGACATTGTATGTTCCGAGTTCGGTCCAGATATGAGAGCCTGTCACCGTCTCCCCTGAGGAATACGGGCCAAGCCATCCGCTGTTGTTTCCATCAGCCCAGTCGAATCGATAGTAGATTTGTTCATTATCTGGTTCTGTAGTGGAACTGGTATACGAGTATTCTGCGTGCCAAATCCCCAGGGTCGGGCCAACTGGCCTTGTAGGCTGAGCTGGTGGATCACTCGTCACCCAGAGCGATAGATACGACCCGGTTCCTTCTGGATATTCTCCATACTGCGGGCTTTCTGATCGCGTGTCATGAGCCTCGGCATAGATGAACGCTTCATCCATGGTTACCAGTCCATCTTGATTGATATCTGCGTCCACTGGGTTTCCAAACGCATCCTCTCCTTTGACCGCGGCGGTCCAATAAAACACGTATTCATCATAGATCAGATTGTCCATCGCCCAGGAGGATTCATCATGGCGACAAGCTGAGGATGCCACGATAGGTCCTGGTGGGACGACGACATCATCTAAAAACCCCCCAGAAAAACATGGCTCAAACGTACAGATGATTTCAGACGCAGGCAATGCAGACAACAATGATGCGAAATGAGCATCCGTCAGGACCTCATGGTTCCACAGGTTTTGAACGACATTCCATCCACTCACACTGCTCCCATGGTCTGTCGTGAACACAAACAATTTTTCTGTTCCAGTGAAATTATTCGCAAGGTTGGCAAACACCATATCCACATTGGTAAGGATGCAGGAATACATGATGTCCGGGTCACCGTCTCCATCGAGATCAGGATTGGAATTCTGACCGTTGGATTGATCAACAGCAGGATTTGTTCCATCTGAGCAAAGGACGATGATGTTCTCATCAGGTATTTCATAAACATAGTTGAGGGTGATGTAGATATTCGACAAATCATTCCAGTACCGCACATGATTGTTATATTGGTCATACCCACCGTTCATCAAGATCGCCCAGCGACTATCCTGTCGTCCCGTGTTGCTCCGGACTGGCTCTGTCTTGCTGGGGAGGGGGGCTCGTCTGTTTTCTATGGAGTAAAAAAAATCTGAGAAGGGTGTTTCTATCCGAAGATACTCATGAAAGTTTAAGGGAGGGATGGTTGCATCAAACACGATAAGCTCCTGTGTTCGTTCTGCAAGAAAGACATACTGCACCGGGTGGAACATGTTTGCTTGCGGATGAAGATCAATATACAACACGTGTCCTTGGCAGGGGATTTCGAAAAGGACTCCTTTTGTAGTAAGTATGCTATCCCCCTGTGAAACTGGCCCCCATAGATAGTAGAGAAGTTGTTGATCCTCGTCATAGTCGAGTTGTTCGAGGATGTATTGTGCTATCTCATCGTCATCCATTGTTGGTTCGGTTGCAGCAATCATCGTTGAGAAGTTTACGGCAAATAGTACACTTGCGAGCAGACTAGTTTTTACGATTGTTTTTCTAGTATTTTTCAATTATATCTACCCCCTATATTGTTGAATATATAATCTGTGGGTTGGTTCTTAAGTGTATCGTTCAAAGGATTTTTGTTTTCCATTGTGAATTTGTGTCCTTTATCATTCATGGACTAATATAGAGATAGTATAAATATATAGATAGAATAAGTAAGAGAGTAAGAGCAAAATGAAGGGACATGGCATCAGAATGCCGTCACATTGTCGCTCATTCGTACAAAAACATTTAAACGACAATCCATATATACAACATAAATATATACTAAGATTCGAATTTAAATAGGGGCGATGCATGACGAATATGAAGAAATCAGTGAAAAAAATAGGGCCGTTTATACCAATATTACTCCTACTAACTGTTCCAGTAACGAGCGCATTCTCACCTGAAAATATGACCGCTAAGCCAAATGCAAATACCTTCGGCGAAGAAGAATGGTATACATTATTTGCTCCACAATACTCAAAGATGACCTATCTGATAAACTGCTACAAAGAAGTCGTGCATATCTGGGAGAGCACTTACATACCAGGACATTCCGCATATCTTCTTGAAAATGGAAATCTTCTTCGTACAGCAGAGTTGCTCAACCCTGTTTTTCTCTCAGGAGGATTAGGTGGAGGTATCCAAGAAATCGATTGGAATAATACCCTTGTCTGGGACTTCACCTATTCAAGTAATACCTATGCGTTACATCATGACATTCATTCCTTACCGAATGGTAATATCTTAATGATCGCCTGGGAAGTAAAGAATTTTTCAGAGGCGGTCGCTGCTGGACGAAACCCAAATTTAGTCAGCCCTTTGTTTGGGTTATGGCCGGATCATATCATTGAAGTGCAACCAAGCAGTCGGACAAGTGGGGATATTGTATGGGAATGGCACGTCTGGGATCATCTCATCCAGGATTATGACCCATCGATGGCTAACTATGGGGTCGTAGGAGACCACCCTGAATTAATCGACATTAACTATGCGCCAGCCACAGGAATTGGATCAGACTGGCTACATACGAATTCTATCGATTATAACGAAGAATTAGATCAAATAATACTCAGTATTCATAATTTCAACGAAATATGGGTCATCGACCATAGCACCACCACAGAGGAAGCAGCGAGTCATACGGGGGGGAGAAGTGGCAAAGGAGGGGATCTGCTTTATCGTTGGGGCAATCCTCGCACATATCGAAAAGGAACCATGGAGGACCAGAAACTCTTTGGCCAGCATGATGCCCGTTGGATCGACCCAGGATGCCCCGGAGAAGGAAACATCTTAATTTTCAATAATGGCTATGGAAGACCTGGGATAAAATATTCCTCAATCGACGAAATTGCTCCACCGATAGACAACGATGGACACTATTATTCCGGAACCAATGAAGCCTACGGTCCCGAGGAACAAACCTGGATGTACACCGCAAAAAATCCCACTGACTTTTATGCGTATATGATTTCAGGCGCCCAGCGCCTCACAAACGGAAACACGATGATCTGTGATGGAAAAAAGGGAATCTTCTTTGAAGTCACCCATGAAAAAGACACGGTATGGGAATATTTCAATCCCTATCCAACCCCGCTGCTTAATTCCGTTTTCAAGATCGAGTCGTATCCGTCATATTATTCTGGGCTTGCAAAAGTAACGGAACAACCAAGAAACCCAGAAAAACCATCGGGACCGACCAATGGAGCGAAGGGAGTTCAGTATAATTTTACTACCCGAACAACAGACCCGCAGGAGGGTGATGTCTATTACCTGTTTGACTGGGGGGATAACACGAATAGCGGTTGGATAGGACCATATCGTTCTGGTGAAATGGTCAACGCATCCCATAGTTGGAGTAGAAGGGGATCTTTTTCTATCAAGGTTAAAGCAATGGACATGTACGGTCATCATAGTGGCTGGTCAGATCCCTTACCGGTGGTGATGCCCTGTTCATATAACGGAATCATTCAACCATTCCTGCAACGGTTGTTTGAACGATTTCCTGCAGCGTTTCCTTTCCTCCGACAGCTCGTAGGCCACTAAGAAATCGCATCGTTTTCCTTTAGTATCATGTAATTAGAAAAAAAGAAAGGAAAAACGATTTCATCATAAAAAAAAGTCTTGTTTTCGCCGGTTAGTCTCTTAGTTATAATATGTTTAAGGTATGCCGCAGGAGGGGATCGAACCCTCGACATCACGGTCTTCAGCCGTGCACTCTCCCAGCTGAGTTACCGCGGCAAAAAAGGATTTTGCTTGATTTTACCCAAGCTCTTTGACAATTTCGTTAATCGTTTCTTGCATGTCTTTTAATTTTTGTTTGAGCATCGGGGTTGCTTTCATAGCAGACTCCGTGGTCACCGCACCCTGGGGAGACGGCTCGATGAGTCCTTCTTGTTCTAAGATCCGTAACGAATATCGCACCATATGCTGTGGGTGCTTGGTCAGCTCAGATAATTTAATAATACCAGCTGGTTCATTTTGTTTCAGAGTTTGAAGAACAAGCACATGCCTTTTCAAAATATCGAGCTCGGTCTCGATGACATTGGTAAGAACAATCCTTTCTTTTTTTTCCGGTTTCATTAAAAACCCCCAATCCTTCGATACTTGTTAACACACGTAATACAAGTTCCTATATTTAAAATCTCTTTTACCACCAGAGTAAAACAAAAAAAAATCAATCGTAAACTACATTAGAAAGAATTTCTTATCCAATGAGGATGACCCAGTACCTTCTCACAAAATGGTTTGGAACATTTCTCTGTGACGAGACCACGGTGCAGCAGAAACATCTCTTCCCGAAACAAGCAAAAGAAATCATGCAGCGGTTACAAGAGATACAACACAATAACGTCCTTCCAGAGGAACAACGAATCGTCGGAAACACACCGGTGCTCGTGAACGAGAGACGCTTACAATCCCTTGGTTCGTATACTCCCAAAGACCCTGCCTTCAAGACCATTGTACTTACCCCGGAGAACTACGGGTTTTCCCAGGAACTCTTCCATGATGCCGCTTTGCTCCTGGCACACGAGCGCGTGCAGCAACAACTACAAGGGGAGGATTTACAACTCATCCAGATGGTCAACGCACTCGATGACCTTGTACAGACCGCTAATCTGTTGTCAGAGCGCCTCAGCTGCTGGTCCTTGCTTCCGACATCAACGAAGAAAGTAAAACCTTTTGAAAAAACACTCTCCGCGGTCAATGAGGAGATCGCGCGCTTGCAGGATCAAATCGAACAGGACATGAACCTGATCGCTCCGAATACCAGTCACATTATTGGACCACTCATCGGCGCACGACTCATCGCGTTAGCAGGCGGGATGCAACCGATGGCGATGATGCCGGCATCCACCATTCAAATCCTCGGAGCAGAGAAAGCGTTGTTCCGCTTCAAAAAAGAGGGAGGAAAGCCACCGAAACACGGGGTCATCTTCCAGCATCCAACAATCAACTGCGCCCCGAAAGCGGAACGCGGGCGGATAGCACGGCTCTATGCGACAAAAATCTCGACCGCAATAAAAGCGGATGTGTTCACCAAGAGAGATATCGTCAGTGAATTGGAACAAGGTATCATCAGAAGACTTGGGGAAATAAGAAAAAAATAAAAAGATACCCTCGAGAAACAATACGGGTTATTCTTCTTGTTTCAGCACTTTTAACTGTATATCTTGGAGTTCCTTGATGTACTTATCGAGCTGGTGAATCGCAGTCAGGAGCCGGTAGATTTCCTCATCTTCCGGTGATGGGGGAACTGCGGACTGCGGGAATTCTTCTTTCTTTTTATGAAACTCAGAGGCGTCGTATTTCTCTTGTAAAAAATCACGGGTGGTTTTTAAGCTTTTAATCTGTTCTGAAATCTCATGTAACTTATTCATAGTCCCATTCCTTTCTATCATCCTTCTTTTCTGTTTGGAGTGCACTACGAGTAGTAATAAGGATTGAGATAATAAGAGTTTTGGAGAAGAACACTCAGCCCTGTTTTATGGACTCCCTGTTCTTTACCGCCACACCCTGACGGAAAGAAAGCATCTCGTTTCTTGTAAGAAAGGTTCGACCAATCCCCAGCAATGTATCCTGCATGGTAACAATCAAGCACTCATCAAACGGTCGCAGGTCAGGGTCACAGTCGGAGACAAACTTCGCAAACACGCTTTTTCCTTCTCTTACAAAGGGTTCAGCATCATCAGTCACCACCACCCGCAACAACGGATATTTGAACCTCGCATGAAGCTGACGACCGCCCTGGAGTTTCAAGGTAAACAACCCATCCTCCGCCCGCATAGAAACCACATGGGTTCTTCCACAGAAGACATTTCGTATTTTCCCAGTTCGTTTTGATTTAATGATGGTGATGTTCCCAGGGAAAAGTGCTTCGGCCGCCCCTCGTCCGAACTGCATATCCGCGACCGCAGAGATCCGCCGGATATCAACGTCGATGGGATGACGCAGCGGTTCCTCGACGGCAAGGGTCATCTGTTCCTCCCACTCAAGTATCTCGGTCGTTCTCAGGAACCTCTCAGTCACTTGTTGTGCTTTTTCCATGGTTTCTTGATCCACAGAAAGCGGAAACACGGATTGCGCAAGCGGGTACATCTCATCAAGTTCAAAGGGAACGGGACCAAGCGTGGATCGCACCACCAGGTTGACGTTTTTCTGCTTGAGAAGCTGTGCCATCTCCTTTGCATACCACTGGGAATACGGTTTCGTGCCTTCCGGGAACACAACCGTGGTAGGAAACAAGGGTTCAAATCTCTTGAATAAGCGGGTGTGATAGCGGTATATCATCGGACGATGCACGGTCTGCGGACCGGTGTAGAAGACCGCGGTTTTCTTGCTTGCAGGTTCGACTTGTTCAAGCCATCGGAGATGATCTGGTTCCCGTAACACCCGGAGTGCGTCAGAGAGAAACGGGTTCGCTGCGGCTCGCTGCTCGACTAAATCCCACAGCCAGCCCTCGGTTAATGCGACCCGGATGATTTTCAGCTCCATGAAACTCACGTAGAGATTATGCAAGGCGAGCTGCCGGGTTCGTTCTTCCCCAGGAAGCTCTTTTAATCCTGCGTGTGAATATTTCGAACACACCGGACAACTACAAGGCAGTTCTGTCAGCTCATCGAACTGCTCTGTTCCCCACTGAAAAATCATGCGCCCGTCGTTTGCGTATTTTGCGTACGCGGAAGAATCAAAGAAATCACACCCAAGAGCGACCGCCAGGGAAAAAACCAGGGGGTGCCCCGCACCGAACAGGTGAACTGGTTTGGAAGGATCAAGACCATGTTTTGCCGCAAGAATACAACGGACTAGGTCTTGGTACCGCTGGTTCTCCATGAGGGGAACAACCCCTCCGATAGGGAAGAAATCAGCAGAAAGTGCACTGAGGTGTCGAGCACACTGTTCACGAAGCTTAGGAAAAACAGAGCCTTGGACGGGACAGGCAAGCAGCATTTCTCCCTTGTGTGGAAAACTTCTTTTTGCCCGTTCGATGGTTTCTCTGACGCCTTGTTCTGCGACGGTTTTCGTTTGTTCTGGTGTCCCGAACACGTCCAGGATGGTGCCAATGTCACTACCGATATCTCGTTGAAATTGCACGATTTCCACAGGATCAAGGTGGACATCCCCGTAGACATAGCTCTGAAACGTCCCGGAGTCGGTCATAATCGACCCCTGAAAATCGATGAGGGCATGCACCCCAGATTCTAAGGCTTTCGCTTTCAAACCAGGGGTCTTATAGATGATATACGAGTTGGTGATCAAAATATCTATACCGAATCGTTGCCTCATCTCCTTTGGTGTGATCAGCATCTTATTAGGATTGATCACTGGCAGGAGATTCGGGGTGATGACGTTTCCATGTTTTGTGGTGAACTGACACAGACGGCCTGCCGCGTCTCGTTCTTTAAGTTCGAAGGTCATGGCTTTCTGCAGCATCATAAATGAACCATCCTCTTAAGGTTTTAGCTCAAAACATCAAGAGAGAAAAAAGAAAACTTTCTGTCGGGTGTTGTCTGTTCTTGTGGGTGTGTAAATCGGTTGACGAAAACCGGTGTGTCTTTCCTCAAGCGATCTGAAGGGGATCCAGAACCCTCCGTAGGGTGGCGATCGCAGAAAGTGATGCCATGTAGCTGGACTGAGGGTTATTGGGATTGGGCATATTCTCCACCTCAGCACGCAGCCTACCGAAGCGGCCATGCGCAAGGATCTTATGATTAATTCGTGTCTCCACCGGATCAGCGACGATTTCGACGGTTGTCTCATCAAACCCTATCCCAGCAAGCGACAGACACGCGGCGACATTGATATTCCGGGGGAACAACTTGACCGCATCCCGGGCGTTTCCCTTAAAGATCACGGTACGTTCCTCCACGGATTTCCCCAGAGACGCGGGAGGCTTGGTCGTCACCAAGGTCACACTATCGAGTTTTTCGATGCTGGCAGCGATCACCCCATCGATCCCGCAGACCGCACCAGAGGGAAGATAGATCTTCCGATGGTGTGATCGTGCGATATCCTCCAGGTTCTTCCGTAAGGTATCATCAAACAAACTCCCGATACTCATGAGAATAAGATCCTTCCCTGCCTTGAGAACCATCTCCGCATATTGGTTCACCGCTTGTTGTGATGCTGCTTCGAAGACGACATCGACGTCCTTTAAAAACACCGCAACGGGTTGTACCGCTGCTTTTTTCACGATGGAACCGAGGTTCTTTGCAGCCACGGGATTACTGTCAAACAAGTAGATTTTCTTAATATCGTCCATACCGTCCGCTGCTTTTGCGACATCAGTCCCAATCGCACCACACCCGATAATTCCGAGATTGATCATGAGAGATCCCCAAAACCTTTAAACAGGTATGAGCTATAAAAAATATTGTTATGGATGACATCGAGCGTTTCCTACGGGAAGACCTGGGGAAAAAAGGGGACATCACCTCTGAAGCGTTGTTTACCACAGAAACCGCACGAGCAGGTATACAGGTAAAGGAAGCGTGCGTCGTCGCAGGCTTACATGAGGCACAACAGGTGTACCAAAGGGTGGGGGCGTCGGCCCGTCTGCTATCTACTGATGGGGCGGACGTTCGGAAGGGTGACAGGGTTGTAGAGATACAGGGCTCAATTCGTGCTATCTTGAAAGGTGAACGGCTTGCCTTGAACATCATCGGCAGGATGAGTGGGATCGCCACTGAAACAAAACGACTCGTGCAACAATGCAAGAAGATAAACCCAAAGGTGAGGATCGCTGCGACACGGAAAACAACCCCAGGGTTCCGTCTGTTTGAGAAAAAAGCCATCATTCTTGGCGGTGGGGAACCACACCGATACGGGCTGTATGATGCCGTGCTGATCAAGGACAACCATCTCAAACTATTCCGATCCATCGAAGAGCCTATCCAGATAATACGCAGGAATCTCCCAAAACACCACATAGAGATCGAGGTGGAAAACGAAACAGATGCGCTCTCCGCAGCCCGGATGAACGTCGAAATCATCATGCTGGATAACTTCCCTCCGGAGATGGGGGAACACGTCGCCCAGAAGATCCGAGCCATCAATCCAGATATCATCATCGAGGTATCAGGAGGGATCACGGCAGAGAACATCGAACAATATGCGTCGTTTGCTGACCGCATCTCCCTGGGGTACCTGACGCATTCCATAAAAAATAAAGATTTTTCTTTGGAAATATTTAAGAATTGAAATCAGTTTACATTATTGGTAAAAAAAATAATTATCTAC
>Ga0265297_10002512_pt1 | contig 37020 bp, 49 predicted proteins | sample Munlanlwell13791_FD_192502 | JGI IMG/M metagenome (GOLD analysis project Ga0265297, IMG submission 192502) | Leachate microbial communities from a municipal landfill in Southern Ontario, Canada - Leachate well 137-91 | ecosystem: Engineered > Solid waste > Landfill > Unclassified | place... | reverse complement strand
TTCTTCAGCTAATGCACACAATTCATCATAAAGATTATCATTAAATTCAGTATCATATAATTTAAATAAAGCTGTTAAATTCTTTTTTATTTTGTTATATGATGCTTCTTTAAAAAGAACATCTAAATCATAGAGTTCATAACTTTTTTCTTCATCAGTTATAGAACCCTCTTTTACTGATTCAAGAATTTTTTTATCACCTCTACCAAGTTTCAACAAACCATTACCATCAAATATTGTTTGTGAATATTTATCATTATTATATGTTCTAGTAATAACAAAATCTGTTGTTGTTGGATTAATTGCTATTTGTCTTATATAGCCCAACAATTCATCATACATCGATTTTGATATTCCTGTTTCTGGAAAATATAATGTTGTTTTTTCACCAGTATCAGATATAACTTCTTTTGTTCCTACTTTAGTAGAAAGTAGTTTGGTATGTTTGTTTTTTACACACCAATCATCCATTCTTGAAATAATGTTAAAAACAATTCGAGTTGCCGGATATGCATCTCCAAATGTTTTTTCTTCAGATGGAAGTTTATTAAATTTTAGTCTGCTATAACATTCAGTATTTGTATGAAGATCTTTGTATTCACCTTCATAACCTCTTGAATTTTTTATACTACCATCTTCTGATTTTGTAATTTGTTTTTCAACACTAATATCTTTTTCAGTATACTTTACAAACTTTTTTTCCATAACTTTATTATAAAGTTTAGAAAGTATCCAATCAGGATCAATTACATATTTACCTTTTTTTTCAGTAAATCTCCAATTGATTTTTGTTTTACCTTTTTCACCATCTTTTACCATCTTTGATTGTAAAACAATTTTAGCATCAGTTGGGCACATTCTATATTCAGCAGGATTGCCTACTATACGAAATGCAATTGGTTTTCCAACAGCCAAACCTTCATATACTATTTCTTCATAATCAAAACTTGTAAAATTTTTTGACTCCTCTCTTTCTTTTTTTTGTTGATCTTGTTTGCTAAACGCTTTATCCCAAGGATCAAATGTTTTGTTTTCTTCTGTCATAATGTTTACCTCTTAGTGTTTGCCTATAATAGGCTTTAATTTTGTTTGAAGCATAGCTTCTAATTTCAAGACACCTACCTCCTCAATTTATATAATATAAAAAACTATATTTTATTATAGTAATTTTCTAGTAACTCTCCAATATTAAAAAACTGTTTCATATTCTTACCTAAAAGTTTTTCTCTTGCCATTCTTTTAATTAAATTTTTTTGCCATATATCTAATATTTCTTTTCCATAATGTATATATAAATCCCTTACAATACTTTTAAGAGATGTATATTTAAATGCTATATCTGTTAAAGTCATATTATTCCAATTTTTTAAATTTAATTTTTTTAAATTCTTAATTGCATGTATTTGTGCATCTATTTCAAAATAAGTCATATTTACATTTTTTTGTTTTAATAAAACCAATTCAGGTTGCTTTAATTCCTTTGCTAAAATAAATAAATTTGTCATGTGTTTATTATGTAATGTGTCAGACAACCAGTGAGATAATTCATGTGAAATTGTTGATTTCACTCTTTCTTCTGTTAATTCATTTACTATGGCTTTTTGTTCACTTTTAGATAATAAAGTTATTATAAAATTATTTTGAAATAAATATTTTACAGCAGAATAACTTAAAGATATTTGAATAAAATTTTCTGATCCTAAATAATAAAAAGAACCTTTATCATAGAGACCACATTGTATTTTAACAGGGGATAAAATAGAGGCTTTTTTACAATCTTTGCTAATAAGATTATTAGAATCAATTAAACCAAATGTAACATCCTTACTACTTTCTATATATTGTTTATAATCAGACAATATATGCTCTATTTTAATAGCATCTATAAATTTTTTAAAAAACTTATTATATATAATATCAACATCCTTTTGTATGTTGAAGGTTTTCTCTAATAACAAAGACATATAATCACATTGTGGCTCATCTATTGTCATTCTTTTATATTTTTTCAATTGAACTATTCCTCTTAATATATATAATATAAAAAATTATATTAAAATTCTGATTTTTTTACTTTTTCTAATGTTTTTAATAAATCTTTAACTTCAGCAACATCTTCTTTAGTAAAAGAACTTTCAGTTTGTTTATCAGACTCAGGGGGAATGTCACTACTCTCCTCTTTCTTATTATTCTTCATTAAATCCATAATGCCTAATGCAATTTCATTATCTTGTTTAGCAAGAATTTCCAAAAGTTTTAACAATACAATATCGTTCATGGGTTCTTCGTTATCACCAAGACGATCAGCTAATTTCTGAAGAACACTTGCTTTTAAAGAATTTTCATTATTAACTTTAGCAATTTGAAGTTTTATAAAATTTAAAAGATCCAGTTCTATATTATCTTTTAATTGTAATCTATCTAATATTAAACTATTTTTTTTCTCTAATTCGTTCATCTATTTTGTCCCTCTCTTTAACTAATTCCCTTATATCCGTAATCTTTATTTGTTTTAATAAACTTTCAATATCATAAGAGAATTTTTCTTTAAGCCTATTTATTTTTTTACCAACTGAAATACTTGATATTAAATTTCTATCCTTTTCTGGTAAATTTAAAACATCTTTTATTTCTTCCCAATTCATATTTAAAATTTCTTTCATATAAAAGCAAATAGCAACTAAATAATTATTTCTAAATTCATCTTTATTTGGTAATCTAATGGGTTCACCATCAGCATAAGATATTAAATCAAATATTATATCTATATTAAATTTCTTTGCTAAAAAATAAATATCACTATCTGGAAATTCGGAGGCATAAATATAAAAACTAATTGAATTTAATATCTCCTCATTAACACGTTGATCCTCTTTTGTAAATTCTTCTATACGTTGTTTAATTAATTTTGAGTTCATTTCTTTATATTAGGTGTACTTCTCCATTTCTAAATTTATTAAAAAGTTCTTCATTGTTTTTAGTAAAATCTATACCAGATGCATTTTTATGACCACCACCACCATACAGTTTAGCAATGTGTGAACAATCAAAATTACCAACTGATCTTAAAGATACACTCTTTTTACTTTTATCAAATGTTAAATATCCAACACAATATTTAATTCTATCACCATATTCTTTTAATAACATATTGGCTACAAAAGATATTTTACTCACACATTCAAAATAAATATATAAATTTCCTTCATTATCTTTTCTTACTTGTAAAGATTTTTTACCTTCGCTTAAAGCATTTTGTTCTTTGGTTTCACCATCAGATGCTATTGATTTTTCTGTAGCAGTTAAAAACCAATTATCAGCATATATGAATTTATCAAGTATCTTATTCATAAAAGGTATATACCTTGTATTATCATCTAATTTTTTATCAAACCAATTAACAGTACCAAATAAAACATTGTGTAAATTTCTAGCATCTTTCCATAATGGACTATTCTCTTGCCATAAATCTAATACACTAACTAATTCTATAAATTGATTTACTATTGGTTTAACTTTTATATATTTTGTTATCTCATAAAAAAATATTTCAGCACCACATTTATCTAATTCAAAATAATAGTTATCTAATTCACCTAAAGTATATTTAGATGATATATGGTGATCAAATATAAAAGTTTTATTTGAATATTTATTGTGAAGTTCTTTTGTAGGTGATATGTCTGTATATAAAATATAGTCGGCTTCTTCAAAAATATTATCTGGTAATGAAATATCATTATCACTAACCATGTATATATAATTAGATGCTAATGGCTTTATAAAATATAAACCAACTATTAAAGACGCTATACCGTCAAGATCTGTGTGAGTAACTTGTAATATCTTTTTATCTTTAAAAAATTCAAGCAGGTTGCCCTCTATATTCATTTTCAAATATTTCCTTTATTATTTGAGACTGTTCAACTGTAAAACTATAACAGCCTTCTTCATCTTTTATAACTATAATATCAATATTTAGTAATTTTTGCATTTCATTAAAATCTACTTCATAATAAAAATCATTTACATCGCTATAAAAATAAATCAATCCTTGTTCAAAAGATAGATGTAATCCTATTACACCAACACTTTCTAAGTTATAATCTTTCTCTTCAAAATCAGATATTATTTTTATTTCGTCCATTTTTCTTAACCTTATCTATTATAGATACAATTGGTTTTTTTAAAAAATTTTTACCTTTAGTTACCATACTAAGCATTTTATCTTTTTTTAATCTTTCTTCTTCTTCATTTTGATTCAACTCAACAAGTTTTTCAAAATCATTAACTTTTGCTTTTTCTTGATTTAATATCGACCATTCTCCAGTCATAAGGTCAATATATATAATTTTAAATGTGTCTAATGTTTTTTTAAATTTAAATGGATCTTTAATATTATAAAACATCATTAAATTTAAAAAATCATAATATTGTGGATATTTTGTATCACCATTAATTGTATGATATTTTACACAATCATAAGTTGTTTGACAACAAACAAGCCAATTTTCACTATTCTTCAATAATACTATCCTTATCGAAATCAAGTATCTTTAAAAGGTTTAAACAAATTTCCTGTTTAAAAAATTCTTCCATTTCAAGACTTTCATTTGAAAAAATTCTATTTATTTCCTTTTCAAGAGTTATTGCTGGAGTACATTGAATATCTATCTGTGTTTTTTCTCCTTCATCCTTTGTTAAAACATTTTTACAATTAAAAACAAGTTTAGCAATATATGGTAAATAAAACTCAGTAGATGTTTTATCCTTATCGTCACTATTACCATAACAAGCATAAACTTCTTTTAGTATACTTATCAAAACTGCTCTTAAAACATTTCTTACAACTGAAATTTCTTCACCTGAGTCTGCAATTATTTTATCTAAAAATACCTTTTCAGCAGAAGTCATTTTCATATGTGAAACTCCTTAACCAAATAATCTGGTTTTATATTTGTTAGGTGCTATTTCAACTAACTGTACATCTTTATTTTTTGTAACACTTTCTTTTAATGCTTTAAGTTCTTCTTCAGTAACTTGTTTATCATTAACATATATAATATTATTAGTATCCATTATTTTTTCTCCTTTTTTAATTCTTTTAAATTAAAAATATCATCTTTAATTTCATAACTTTCAGACATTTTATTTAAAATATTTTTATCAATTTCTCTTAATGTTTTTACTTGAAAATCTGCATAATCATTTTTAGAAGAATAAAAATGTTTTTGATTTAAAACACCTTCTCTTAATTTCTTTTGTCTAACTTTTAAAAATTCATTTTGAATAGCTTCACTAAATTTAAGTTTACTCTTCTTTATATTTTCTTTAAATCTTACTGTTTTGTTTTTACTTTCTTCTTTTTCTTCACCAGCACCAATATCAATAGAATCAACATCAAAATCAGAAATATCTGGAGTTGATGTATCTATATCTTCATCGCTATCAGATTCACTATCATCTTTATTTATAGGTTTTAATTCGCTGTCATAACCACTATCGTCTCCAAATTCATCTTGACCAGAAGCAGCCATATCATCTTTTTCTTTTTCTTTCTGTGCTTTTTCTATTTGATCTATCCAACCATCGATTCTTTTTTGGTCGTATGGCATAACTTGACTTAATATATCTTTCATTAAATCAGTAGGTAAAGTTTCACCACCCATAAATTTATCACTTAAACCATCAACTAATGCGGTAAACAAATCCATAGTATCTTTTTGGTTTGTTATCAATTCACTAGATGTTTGGCTTTCTGGAAATGGCATTGATAATACAAAATCAAATTCATCTATTGAACAAAAATTAGTCATTATCATTTGTAACTTAACTAATTGTGTCAAGTTGTCAAGAATAATATGTTGCTGATGAAAAACTGATCTTGCAAGTTCTTTCCATTTCTGAATAAGAGCTATACCTGAATCACCAAAACCAGAATCATTAGGATCAATAATATTTCTAGGTAAACCAGAAGCAATTATCCTTTCATCTTTAAGCATATCAATATCTGCTATTTTACCAATATCAATGTCTGAATTAATTTGTTCAAAATCAAATAAATCCCTAATAGTAAATATTCTATCACCAAGATTTTTATCATCTTTCTTTGCTTGCCTTATACCTATGTTATCAATCTTTTCTATAAACCCTAATAATACATTAAACTTTTCAGCATCATCAATAACATTAGGAAGATTTATAGAATACTTATCAATTGGAAAATTAGCAGCTCTAGCTAGTACTTGAAAAGTCATAGCAGCATCCCATTGTTTGTGGGGTGCTAAAGAATGTATTAATCCAGGCACACCAAATGGACTAAAAGGCGATCTAGTTGTTTCATTTCTAAAATGCAATACACGCCACGGTGGTAATACATAATTATTTATTAAAAATCCTAATAAATATTTTTTATGTACACTTGTAATATTATCTTTATTTGTTATTGCATCTATAAGTTGTGATACCCTATCCTGTGAAAAGAACGAGTGGTATGTAGACATCTTTAAAAATTCTTGCTCTAATTCAGCAGGGTAAAATTCTAATCTTTCTGTTAAAGAAAAAATATCAACAGGGATAACCTCATCAATACCCCTATTACCATTTATACCTAATACCCAAGCATGATTACCAAATAGAAATAAATCAAATGCTATATTTCTTATTTTAGTATATATCTGAATATCATCAAAAAATTTTAAAATAAAGTCAACTTGCTTTTGATTTCCTTCTACATAAATACATTGCATATTAGAATCAGCTTGAACAACTTCATCAGATCTTATATTTGTATTCCTTGCACAAATAGCATCATTGAAATATAAATTTTCCATCTCAGTCCAAAGGTTTTGTCTTTCAGTAAATTTTTCCCTATTAAAATATGTTGTTATCCAAAATTCATAAAGTCTTTGAACTTGTGGTGTAAATGAATCTTTACTTATAAGTTTAGCATCATCACCCTTTATAACATTATCTCTAGGTACTACAACTTGTGTTTTAGAAGTTGCTTTTGGATTTACTTTTATTTTAAAGAGTCTTTGTAAAAAACCCAAAACTTTATTATTTAATGCATCTCTAGCCATATTATCCTCTATTCTATTGAATCTTTAAATGGGTGATTTGAATCTGGTAATAATCCAGGTCTGCCTAATACAACTACATTATAAGGTACACCATCAAAGTCAAAAAATATTTTATTATTTATAATCAACCAATCGCCTGAATATTCTTTTGATTTTTCACCTTTAAATTCTAGTGTACTACCTACATCTAATGCTAATAATCTACCAACTGCTATATTTGGATGAAAATTTACTATACATGTTATTTTAAAATTAAATAAATTTTCAAGATATAATGAATTTCTAAAACCTTTATAGTCCTCTAAATCTTTAGCTTTATTATATAACCCATATCTATTTTTTGAAAAATAAGTATATTGACTTTTAAAATCTTTATTGATTAGTAACTTTAACTGACTGTCATTATTTAGTGCATGATTTTTAATATCAGTAAATTCTTCTTCTGGTGCACCATTTGTAAATTTTGTTACTTTAACTTTATATAGATTTTTATTTTCAGATAAACCCATAACATTTATCTGTTCTACTTTTTTAAGTTTATAAACATCAGTTGAAGCATCTATAGTTCCTTCAATTGTATAAGGAACATCATCAACTCTTTTTGCAATATTAAATATATCGTGTATAGAGCAGAAATAAAATTCTTCATACACATTAAAAAAAGAAATAAAAGGTGAGTATTCATAAGTACTAGAATATGCTCTATGTGTTAATGTGTTTATAAAATTTTCATCATTAATACCAGCTTGATATCGAATCTTTTTTCCAACAGTATCAGTTATAAATAATCTATCAGACTCAGTAACTCCAAAATCTTTTGAAACTATATCTTTAACTATATTTGATATTGTATCATTCCAAGCCCTTGTTTTAGGTACATCAATAGCTTTATATTTATGCCTAAAAGCCATTCCAATCATACCACCTAAATTACCACCTAATAGTATATCATTAGTATCATTATTTCTGCCATACCATTCATTTACAATCCAACCATCATAATCAGGATCATCTGAACCAATTGTACTTGTAAACTCTACACCCTCAATTGAAACAATACCATCAACTATAATACCGCCAACATCATTAACATGCACTTCCATATAAGGATACATATCATTAATAGCATCGTTAATAACAACTCTTGAAAATACTTTATGACCATACCCTTCAAAGTCAATACCTGGTTGTAAAGTTTTTAATTTAAATTGATAAGGTGATACATCACTCATCTACTAAACGCCTGTCCTACTTTTGGATTTTTCAATAATCTAGGTAATATTCTTAATACAACATATAAAGCTGTTTTATCAAAATAGGGGATTAATTTTGGATTAGTAACAACTGGTTTTACATTCTTGCATGTAAGTGGTCCAAATAATAAATCATATTGTTTTAATACCCACATAAGCGAAAATATAAAATTTCCTTGTAAACCATTTCTAATATTTTTATTTGTAATTTCTTTATTCTTTCTACTATTTTCTGCTTTTTCTTCTCTTATCTTTTGCTTTTCTTTTTCATCTTTTCCTTCAGATATATTTCTTTTAGCAGGTTTAGTATTTTTCCATTTTTTCAATCCACCAGTTCTCCACCTAAACGGTGATTTTAAACCCAAATCAAAATCTTTTAAAAGAAAAGTAACTGGATATTTATGAACTTTTACATCATCTGTTTTCTGATAACTAATAGGGATTGATCTAACTATAAAGTCAAATCTGACTTCTCTTGATTCCTGTTCCCATTGTTTAGTTTTTTTATTATATATTAAACCACGTCTACCAATAATCTTACCACCAATAACATCTTTTTTTTCTCGCATTAGTTTATTATCAACTTGACCTTTATACACAGCTTTACTCAAAGTTAAAACTTCTTGAATCGTTATGTCTCCTTTTTTTAATTTGGGGTGAAGCATATATTATTTCTTATCCTTAGTTATTTTTTCTTGAGCTGCTATAATCATTTCTTGAATTTTTTTAGATACTTCTTGTAACTTTTTTATATTATTTTCTTCTTTTTCTATTGCTACATCTATTACTTCATAATCATCAGAATGTGTATCTTTTATTTTTTGTATTTCATTATCAATTTCTTCTTTTTGTGATTTTATTTTATCCTTCTTTTTTTGTTTATCATCGCCTACTATTTTGTCATCATTGTCTATATCTCTCATTGTAGGCAATTTATCTTTTTCAGCTTCTAATTTTTTAATATCTTTTGAACCTGGTAATGTATCTTTTTTAGATTGTAAAGTTTTTATTCTATCTTTAGCTTCACCTATTTCAGATTTAATATCTGATTGGTGATTTTTAAGTTCATCTATTTGTTCTTTACTTGCTCCTTTTTTTATAACTTGACCAACAGCTTGTAAATTTTTCCAAAAGTCTTTAAAATTATCCAAAAAAGAACCCTCTTTAAATCTGCGTTTATATATTTTATGTGTTGTCATATCTTACCTCTTATTCTAATCCATTAACATAATTTGTAATAACAGTTTCAATACTAGAAGTTAATTTTCCCCTAACTAATGAAACTTCATATTGTAATGTAGTAAGATTTTTATCATAAAATGAACCAATAAATCTTTCTACTTGTAGTTTAATAGCAATCTTATTTGCTCTATGATCTCTTAATACATGAACAAGATAATCACCCCTTTCTAAATCAACTAATTCGCCACTTGATGTAGTTGCAAAAGATGTATATAAGTTTATAGGCAATATATCCATTAAACTTATTGAACCTGCATTAAGCTGATTATCTTTAGTAAAATCAAATAATTCAACTTCATTTAATGGGTAATCGATTACGACATTTGTAATTTCACCACTTGATATTGTTATACCCTTTTCTCTGCCATAAGCATCTTTAACACCAGTACTTTGTATTCTCAATACATTAACAAATGAACCAGCTTTCCTAATAACTAAATCAAGAAATCTTCTTGCTATTGGTGCAACCTTAGCTGCTATTTTACTATATGTTGATTCTGCCATTACACCTCAGTTGTAAACGAAAATTCATAATCTGCTTCTAATACATCATGTATATAAAAAGCATAGGCACTATCAGCAACAGTTACAGTATACAATGTTCCAGAAGATAGATTTTCTTTAGGATCAATAATTAAAACTTTACTATCATCGTCCCAAATTAAATCGTGTTCAAAATATGGATCAAGTGTTATTGCAGATTCTACACTTGCTTCAGTCATTGTAACATTAAAGGTTAATATAACACTATTAGCAACAGGAACATCAGTTTCTTCATCGGTTGGATCAGTAGAAGATATTTCTGGCAAATCTGAAATAGTTTTAGTTTGAGTATCAACGGGTAAATCCAAACTAACATCTATAGGACTTAAATCTTCTAAAGTTGAAATCATTGTTTCTATTGGTAATGTTCCAGCAGTATCAATTATAATATCAAAAAAATACATATTAAAATTATGAACTATATCATATATTCCATTAGTTCTTAAATACTCTACAAATCCATGTGCATACTGTCCTTTAGATGGTGCAAATTCTAATCTAACAGGATAATCATAGGCAACACCATTATATGTGATGGGGACATCTATCAAAATTAATGTAGCACTATTCTCTAATAATATTTTTATTACACGCTCATAATCATCTGGATTATTACAAAATGTAACAGCTAAAAATTCCTGCTTAACAGGAATTGCACAAACCATAGCATCTATATCAGATGAATATGTCATCTTCATTGCAGCGTTGGTATTTTTCCTATCTACATTTAATTCAAATTCCCCAAAATTATAAGCGGTAAACGGGTACGAACCTTGATTTGCTCCAAAATATTCAGAAGCTTTCCGTATAGCCTCATCTTCTGACGAACCTATATCAGCGATAATAACCCTATTTATAGCAGTACTAATATCTTCATCTGGATATAACATTTCACATAACCACGTTCTCATCCTCTCACCAATATTAAGAATTAACTGTGGATATACTACACTATCACTATAATATCTTTCATTAGCATCTATCATAAAATGATATTACCCTTATTTTTATATTTACAATTTTCAAAATGATACCGACGCATATTACTACTCCCACCTTGTTTATTACAATAAGGACAGATTAATTTTGGTTTCTTTTTTTTATTTTCCCCCATTTTTTTTCTAGTTTCCATAGAACATTTTCTTTCGTTTAATAAATCTCTATTTACATTAATAGGGTTCATAATACAATTATCAAAATGCCACCTTTTTATAACATTAATGCTACAAATTTTTTTACAAAAAGGGCACTCTACTTTTTCTCTATTATTTTGTTTAATACTCATTTTTTCTTTAGACTCTAAAGTATGTTTATGATTTTTAGATTTTTCTCCTATTTTTTCTTTATGTTCTGGTGTTAATTTTTTGTTTTTCATTTTTTGAATTGTTTCTTCTGTATGCTTAAAACCTGTTAAAGTTTGACTAATTTTTTTCTTTGTTTCTTCCGATTTTTCTATACCTGTTTTAGATTCACTTAATCTTTTTATACTTTCTTCTGAAAATTTAAAACCTAAATTACCCCCACCACCTTTAGTCATATTATAGCCATAAATAGTATCAAAGTTTTCTCCATCAGACCCGAAACTTCTGTAAAAATATATACATTCTATTTCTGCTTCATCTAACTTAATTTTTAAATCTTTAATATTATCTGAAAAAATCTCTCCTAAAATTATCCATTTAAAATTCTCAACACCATATTTTTTTATAGCATTATAAAAATATCTAATTTTTTTCTCTGAATAAAGAATATGCTCTTTTTTTCTTTCATTTAAAGATTTAGTAGTTTGGCCTATATATACTTTTTTATTTTGTATATTAACAGCTTTATAAATAATACCTGTAAACATTTCATTAGCATCTATCATCTAAAATTATTGGCTATCCTCTTCATCATCATCATCTTCTTCTTTCTTTTCAGATGGGTAAGGTGATTTTTGTGGAGTTACTGCTATATCTGTAGATTCAATATTTTCTATGAAATCATCAACAGACATATCACTATCAATAAACCTTTCAACAATATCATCCATTTCATCAGTTTCGTAGCTCTCTATTGACATAGATATTTAAACCTCTTTTTCTATTTTGTTATTATCATTAAAAAAATCATCATCTTTAGATAAAGATGTTTTAAATTTTTTCTGTTCATCCATAATACAATTAATAAGAAAATTTGTAACTTTTCCTTTAGTTTCAATTAAATACTCTTTTGCAATTTCTTCCAACTCTCTTCTCTGCAATGTAACAAGTATATCTCTAGTATACTGTTTTTTTCTATGCACAAATTTTATAGGATTACCATTCTCTTTCATTTTAAATTCTTTTAAAGGATCATAGATATATTCATCTAATATACCAGAAGGATTTTCAAATGATTTTATAAAAGTTCTTAGTTTTTTTGCACTTGTTGAATCTATAACTTCCCACATACCCTTTTTAAAACACATTCCTTCTATAAAAATAGAATCTCCACCTTCTTTAAAATTATCATTTAACCTATATCTATTTTGAATTTTTTCATTTGGTTTTCTTGCAATCATTGACATAGTAAAACTCCTTTTGTGTTAATATTATTTATTAGTAATGAAAGTTAAATTTTAATATTTAACCTTCTGCTTCTGGATGCCTTTGTAATAACAATTCTATACTTTTTTTAAGCTCCTCGTCTGTCATTTCTTTCATTCTGCGAGGTTCAAATATACCAGGTTCAACCTCCTTAACAGGAAATAAAGATTCTCTAAATTCATTGTCAATTTTTTCCATATTTTCAGAATTAGGGTATATATCGTTTTTTAAAAGAATATTTCTAAGTGATACATACCATTTTCTTCTTAATGAATCCATTATACTTTCTTTATGATTATATGCTACTTGTAATTCAAGATATTTATCAAAATTAGAAAGTATATATTCTAAATTAGCATGTAAAGAAGGATCCATCATATCTAATTTAATTATAAGTTCATTTGTTAAAGCACTGTATTTTAATAACTTACCTTTTAATTTTAATTTATTCATTTTATATTCTCCTTTTTATAATATTTTATATATCTATTTAAAAACCACTGTGCTTTCAGCAAATCTTCTAACTCCTTATCCTTATCTTTTTTACCAGCTCTTGAAATATATTTAACAACATTACCTAAATGATAAGGTAATTTCCAGTCTTCTATCACATTAATAGTTTTATATTTAGAACTAGTATAATGCGATGGATTATTTACATTATCATGTTTTGTCATTCATACCTTTTTAATATAGTCATTTGTAATAAATTTTTAAGTTCATCTCTTGTTAATTTTCTTGTTAAAAACTTTTCATTTAATTCCATTCTTGACATGTTTCTATTATATCTCAATATATCAATACTTTTATCACATAGCAATATTTCTATTATAGCATCTTGTGTATTGTTTATTCTATGTATTCTATCTTTAGCTTGTTCCATTAAAACTGCATCATTAGGCATAGTATAGAATATACATCGATTAGTTCCTTTATTAAAATTTAATCCAACACCACCCACTTGTGGGTTAGCTAATAATAACATTTTATCATTACTTGTATCATTAAATTCATCTTGTATTCTTTTTTTATCAGATTCATTGTAACCCATTTTACCATGTAATAATAAAGGATTGTATTTTTCAAACTCTTTTGCTAACATAGAAAGTGTTAGTGGGTGGTTATCAAATACCAATATTTTTTTATGTTGTTCTCCAATATAATCATCTAATAAATTTTTTAATAAATTAAATCTTTCATCATATTCAAACTTCCATTTACTTATCATTTTATCTATTACATCATTTGTAACCCTATCTTTTAATAAAAAAGGATTATCAATAATTAAACTCAAATATGGAAATTTTTGTAATATTAATTTTAATGTAATAGTTTTATTTTCTATCTCAATCTTATCTATTTCATTTTGAATAAATGCTTGATATAGTTTTTTGTAATTATCAGACATTTCAAAATAAATAGGTTTAACTATAGCTTTATATTTCATTTCTGGTAAATCTTCTTTCAGTCTCTTTATAAAATATAAATCTATTACAGATTCTTTAATCTTTTTTATATTATCTACATTATAATTTATTATTGCATAGGGGTCAAATTTATTACCCATCTGTTTAGATATATAACATTTAAATGCAATTTCTGTAAGAGCAATTGCGCCTTTATCAATTAACTGCATAGCATTAAAATATTTTTCAAATCTATTTCCAGTTGGTGTAGCAGACAAACAAATTCTATAATCGAAAAAATGAATGTGGTGTAATAAGGCATTTGTAGATATTGCTTTACTATTTGTTAATTCATGAGCTTCATCTATTACTAAAAATAATTTATCAGTTTTTAATTTATCATGGATATTAACATACTCTTTCCATTTAATATGTTTAGCAGATTTATTTATATCAGCATCTTTTTTATATGATAAAAACACAGCTTTTAATAAATGATTAGAAACTATAATTATTTTTTTATCGCCTATATTATCAAATGCTAATTTTTTATTACTATTGTTTATTATAAGAATATCTTCTTCTTTAAAAAGATTAACTGTATTTAATATTTCAGTAAACCAGTTATATGATAATCCAGGTCTAACAACAATAAAAACTTTATCAACTAATTTATTTTTATAAGCATTTGAAAATGTACAAATTGCACTAATCGTCTTACCAAGTCCAGGCGAATCAGCAACAAAACTTCTTTTCCTACTTAATGTAAATTCTAATCCTTTCTTTTGATAATCAAATAATTTTATACTTTCATTTAAAATAGTATCATCAAAAACATTTCTTCTGAAGTATTCTTGTTCTGATTTATATTGTTTTACTATATCAACAAATTTATCATTAGCTCTATAGGATAGCTCATGTTCTATTTCATTAAATCTTAAAAGTGCAAGAATATCTAATGCTTTCTTTTCTTCAAAATAGTTTTTACGAATTTTATCACTATAATAAATTCCAATTGATCTTAAAAAAAGAACAGCTTCATTAAAATCAATATTTTCAAATGAAACTGTAAATTTTTTATTAAATGAATCGTAATCTATATAATACATTCTTTTCTCCTATAAGAAAATTTACTCTTCATAATGAACTTTTACAAAATCTTTATCCTGTTGCGGAAAGAAGACCCCTTGCTTTAGCTGGGGGATGAATTTTCCGCTAATATTTTTTAATTCCATACCCAACCTCCAAATTTAAAAATTTTTACTACTTCTGAAAATTTAAAATATTCTTTTAGTTTTGTAGAACCATAACAAATATATTTTCCATAATTAAACATTCCTTTACAGATATATTTTTTGTCTTTAATCCAAAATAAATCCCCTGGATTAACTTTTGATTTTTCTTTCTTAATAGAAGGCTTAAATCCCTTTCTATTTAGTTGTAAGCATCTATTATTTCTTCTTTTTTGTGCTATATTAAATTCTTGACATCTTTCTTGAATTGTTCCACCAGCAATTATAAAAGCATCATTAACATGACTTTTTTTTAAATTTAATTTATATCTTTTTGCTTTTGTAATATATCCAAAAGTTTCAATAGCTTCTGTATAAGAATCCAATAATCTTTTTCTTATTATATTCATAATAGTAGCAGATTTTAATTCTTTATGCTTTTTAATATTTAATTTCAGTTTACCTTCGTGCACTTTCTTATGGCATTTATCGCACAAAGTAATTAAATTATTTGGATTATCTGTACCTCCTTGACTCCTAAATTTAATATGGTGTACTTCAAGTTTATGAGAATTTTTGCAGTTAAAGAAACAATTGTGTTTATCTCTTGAGAGAACATAAGATTTTATATTTTCAAAACCAAACATTTCACCTTTCAAATATTGGTAATTTTTAATTTTATCATTTTCCATTTTAGCCATATCAAATAATCCTGTTTCTAGTATGACTTCTGTAATTGGAAGTAATTTTTTAATTTTTTCAATAATACTAATATGGGTATTAATTTTGTGTATTACTGAAGGCATCAATCTTCCTTCTTTTCTTGCATTTGCTCTATTTTTCCATCTTGGTTCTCTGTACCATAATTTGTTTCTTCTATTTCTACGATACATTTTTCTTTCTTGAAGTAAATCTGGTATATTTGTTCTTAATTCAATCTTCCAAGAAAGCAATTCTTCTTTTTCTGAAACAACAGATGCTCCTAAAAATTTATAACCTGTATCAATTCCTAAAGTTAAATCTTGTATTTTGTTTTCACATTCAAAATTTAATTGAATAGTAAACGGAAATCTTTTTAATACTTTTGCTGCTCCTTTTTTAACCATTCTTTTAGATTTAGCGTAACTACAAGGCATTAATGGTTTTCCTTCATAGTTAAGTACAAACACTTTTGACTTTAATGGTCGTTCTGTTTGTTGAACTTGATTCTCTTCGGGAATGTTTAAAGACAGTACTGTATTCTCAACACTAAGAGTTTCCTCTTTGTTTAATTGAGAATTTACAGAGCTACAAACTAGAGAAGTATCTGTAGGTATGTTCTTTAACTTTTCTTTAAACTTCTGCATTTAAAACCTCTTTTTAAAAGCTCCCTAATCAACCAATTACTCTTGATCCTCACGATTCAAGCCCTCTCCTTTAGGGGAGGGTAATTGACACTCTACCTCAAATCCAAATTTATCAAAAAATATTATATCTGTATGTTCACCACCAATTCTACAATAATCTTGGCCACCATCTATAAAAATAGAACCACATTTACATTCTTTAAAATCATGTCTATATTTAGATTCTATAACATCACCACATTTTTTACATTTAATTTTAGCACCCAAAATTAATCCTCCTTGATGTTACCATTTTTCACATTCTTTCTTTTTCTGAAATACGAAATACAATCATGCTCATTGGTTTCATTTTCAAAAACTATTTTAAATTTACCCCACTTATAAACAAGAGATGTTATTTTTTCAAATGGAATACTTTGCAACTCATCATAATGAATCTTAAAAAAACTTTTCATTTGGTGTGATGGATAATCTATTGTCACTTCATTTTCATCTAATGGTAATTTTTGAACAACTTTGCTATTATTAAAAATATAATCTTTGATTAACTTTCCATTAGTTTTATCATAATACATTTTTCTAACATTCTGTAAAAATATTCTTACAGGTAAAACATCCTCTAATTTTTCTGCAAAAGATGAAGTCCTAATTGTTTTTTCATTATTATATTCAAATAAAAATTCATCTTTAGCAAGAAAAACTTTTAGTATAATTCCTTTTTGTATTATACTTTTTTTCTTTGTTAAAAACACAACATCATTTAAAGATAACCCTTTATCAGCAACAACTTTTAACATTTCATCTGTTTCAAGTTCAACCTCAATTTCCTCTTCATATTCAAACTGAGGATAAAACTGCATAGCAAATTTTTTAAATCTGTATATAAAATCAAAATAAGAAATAGTATTATCAATTTTATATACAATAAATTTTTCACCTATTGCTAATTTCATACTGAGTTCATTATTTTTATTATGAAATAGATTTGTGAATACTGGTACTGGAACATTTTTTATAAATTCCCATAATGTTCTACACAAGTTTTCTAAATAATAATTATCTTCATATTCAAATGATTTTAAAAATTGTATATCTGTTAATTGAGTGTTTGACATTTAATCCTCTTCATATTTTTTATATAATGTCAGTACATAATTAATATTATTTTTTTCATCTTCTATTTTTATAACTGACATTTCATCTTTACTTACTTTAATAGTAATACTTTCTTGATTATAATTATTAAGCACACTATGTAAAGAAGTTGTATTACAAATGAAATATGTACCTACCAAATCTTTATCTATACCAGTAACAATAAACTCATGACCTTTGTAATCATCTTTTATTTCAGCTTTTATTTCTGATTCATTAAGATAAATGAATACACGATTATACATAGTTTTTTGTGTTAATACTTTTAATCTTGATAATTTATTTTTAAATAAATCTGTATTAAGTACAATTTTATTCTGATGTTCAAATTTACTTTTAATATCATCAGAAAATATATAAGGTATACTATATTCTGCTATATCCATAAATATCTTCATATTATTAATACTCATATAAAAGAATTGCTCTGATATTTTATTTATATTAACAGTATCAAATTTATACAACTGATACAACTTATAAAATATTTTTGGTAAATAAAAATTTTCAGATATATTATTATCTGTTTTTATAAAAGATAATATATTACTATCATACGTAATAAAATGGTTATCTTGATATGCTATACAAGATATTTCCTTATCTGCTCCGATAGAAAAACTAATCTGATCTATTTTTGAAATATCTTTTAATTCAAATAAATTTCCTTCTACTGGCATATTTAATATATCATTAAAATTTTGGATATTAAAATCAAATGTTTCAAAATCATATTCTGAAGTTTCACCAAATTTTATTTTACCATTATTAAATTCAATAAGTTCATCATCTTTACAAAATGATAACATAGAATTAAATTGAACAAGATTAATATTCATAATGAAAGTATCATCAACTGAACAATCTATTTGTTGTATCATCTTAACATCATCTGTAAATAAACCAAAATAAGCTCTGTTTAATTCTGGTTTAGTTATGATAAATAATTTATCTCCATCAAATGTTCTTGTATCTGCACAAGCCCCGAACACCTTTAAAAACTCTAATTCACTTTTTAAAAATCTCATTGATTTTCTCCTAATTTATTTTAGTATCTGTTATATTATTTTCTTTTTTACAACTTTCAATTAATTTATTTGATAAAACACCCAAAGCCTCATAATACTCATCTTCTTCTAAATCTTCTTTATCTAAATAAGAATAAATTTCATCTTCAAAAATACTACCACAACATAACTGGGTTTCTTCATCATAGACATTATAATATCCTGTATAAAAATCTATGTTTATTTTATTTTTTGATAAATCCTTCATTATATATAAAAGACAATTAATATTATTACCTGCATAACTATCCATGTATGAAGAAATTTCTACACTAAAAGTCCACTTACTTTTTTCCTTAATAAAAGTACCTAAAGGAAATAAAATAATTTTATCTTTTTCATAAAAAGATACAAATTCCTCTTTAAAATATTTTTTAAGAATCTTTATTATCTTTTTCATCTTCTCATCTTTAATAATTTCTTTTTTCATCAATAATCTCCTAATTTATAATTCTATTACATTTGCTCCTTTATTTATTAACAAATCCCTTGTTTCATCATAGTGTGTTATTGCCATAATTTGTTCAAAATTCTCCTGTAAAATAGCGTTATATAATTTTAACGAATTATCATTACTAGAAAAGGAATCAACTTCGTCTAATATAAAAATATTTATATTTTGCAAACTACACAAAGCCACCCTAAAAGCGGTTGACAAAGCCGAAATTTCATATCCTGATGCAAGTGCTACATTTAAAAAGTCACTACCATTTTCTGAATAATAAAAATCTATTGATTTAGCATCTTGTTTTAAATCTATAGTAAATTTACCATAAGACTTTAAAAAGAATTGGTTCATTTTTTCTTGAATAAATACAGAACCTTTTTCAATTAACCAAGAGCTAAAATCTTTTTCAATAATCTTTTTTGTTTTATCTTTTATACTAACAGTATTTCTTAATTCATCTAACTGTTTTTGATTCTCGTTGATTTTCTTATTATTAGTTATTTCAGTTTCTTTTACCCATTTATTATATTCTATAATTTGATCATAATCTTTAATAGCATTTTCTTGTTCATTAATCTTATTACTAATTTGTATATATTCACTATTATCAAATTCAATAGGTTTATTTACTTCATTTGGTTTTTCTACTATTTGATTGTTTAATGTATTCTTTTCTAAATCAATTTTATATTGTATTTCTTTTAAATCATTTACAAGTTTATTATTTAAAAGTACAATATTTTCTAATGCTAATATTTCTTTTGTATATGAATCATATAATATAAGTTTGTTAGTTATATTTTGATTTATTTCATCTTTAGTATTTAAAAGACTTAATATATCTTCAATACAAAATTTATTTAAATCTTTATTTAAATCGTCTATTTGTTCTTGTATTAATGATTTTGATAATTCAGTGTTTTCGTTAAACCTTTTAATTTCTTCATATTCCTTTAATGCTTTTTCATATTCTAAATTTATTAACTTTTGACCACAAGTAGGACAGGTATCATTTAAATTTTCAGGTTTTCTTATTTGTCTTTTAACAATAAGATTATTTTGTTTTTCAGTTAAGACATTAACTTTATCTGTAATAGATTTTATATTATCTATAGTTACAATTTGTTTTTTTAATTCTAAAATTTCATTATTAATCAATGTCTGTTTTTGTTTTTCATTATTTAAAACTTCATTATCCATAACAGATACTTTTGATTTTAATTCTATTATCTGTTTTTCATAAGTTTCAATCTTTTCAGTAGAAGTTTTAATTATATTTAAAGAATTATTATAATTTGATAATTGTTTTAAGTATACTTCATATAACACTTTATTTTTTTCATACTCTATTTTTTGTTTTTCTAAATGTAATCTTTTTTCTTTTAATTCAAGTAATAATTTTTCATCAGGCTTAGCAATTTCCTGTTTATAAGAATAAGTTGTTGCATTAAGAGTATTGTTTTCAATTTCAATTTCTTTTATTTTATTTTTTAAATCTTCAATCTGATCTTTAATATATAAACCAACATCATTAAGTTTATCAATATTGAATATCTGTTTTAATCTCTCAACTCTTTTCTGATTAGGTTCAAATAAAATATCAGAACCTTTTCCCTGCATAGTAATAGAAGATGCTAATGTTAATTTTGGGTTATGAATATATTTTTCTATATATTCAATAGCAGCAGAATTTTTAAAAGTATCTTTACCATTAACTGTTAATAGTTTTTCAGAACCTTTTTTACTCCCCTCAATTTGTAATTTGTAATTATTTCCAATATGATTAAAATCTGTTTCTATCTCAAATTTATCTTTACCAGTTTTAATATAATCGGATATTTTTTCATCAAGATAGTCACATAATGAATAAACAATAGTGGTCAAGAATTTACTCTTGCCACTACCATTATTACCCATTATTAAATTAAACTTTTTAAAGGTTGCATCAATATTATCAATGCAACCAAAATTTTTTATCTTTAGTTTATTTATAAACATTTTATTCTCCTAAAATAATTTATTCTTTTCTATAGAATGATAATTTTTACAACCCCACATTTCTACTAATGCTCCTTGCATATATGTAATAGCGTTATCTTTGAAAGTAACTTTTATTCTTCCATCAGACTCCTCATTTACATATAATATATTTTTTAAATCAAATTCTTTAATAAATCTTTTAAATCTCTTATTTAAAAGTTTTTCATCTACTACATTTATATCCATATTATTCTCCTATTCAGCAACTTCAACAGCGATGGGTTCTTCCCCTCTTTTTCTTCTTTTCTTTTCTTCTTTTTGTTCTTGAATAGCATCAAAAGAACCTTCTACTGGTTTATTAATTCCATCATTCTTTTCTTTTAATTTAACAACAACTTGACTTTTAATTTCTTCATAAGCTTCTGGATTTGATTTTAACCAAGCTACTATATTAGCTTCACCTTGAAATCTTTCTTCGTTACCTTTATACATGATTTTATACCATGCACCAGCTTTAGAAATTAATTCATATTGAATAGCAAATTGTAATATTTCTTTAAATACATCAACTCCATATTGACCATCTTTACCAGTAAGTAAAGTAAATGTAGCTTTCTTATAAGGTGTTGCAACTTTATTCTTAAAAATAGAAACTGTTATATCTATTGATTCTTGACCTTCTTCATCTGTTTTAACTGAATCGGATTTAGAAACTTTCATTCTAATTGAAGCTGCAAACCGCATAGCATTTCCCTTTCCTACAACTTCCGGTGACCCAAAACTAACTCCGATCTTGGATCTTATTTGCGAGATAAATACAACAGTACAACCACTTTTTGAACAATCAACTGCTATCTTAGGTAACTCTGTAGAAAATATTAAAGCACCTCTTCCCATATCTGCATCACCAACTTCACCCTCTATTAATTTTCTTGAAAGAGTAAAATTTGTAGAATCATAAACTATATAACTTACTAAACCAGATTTTATTAAACTCCTTAAAATATCTATTGCCTCTTCAATACATTCTGGCTGACTGATAATTAAATTATCAACATCAACACCTATTTTTTCAGCATATATAGGATCAAATGCCTGCTCTGCATCAATATAAGCACATACCCCACCATTTCTTTGTATCTCAGCAATATTTATAAGTGTTAAGGTACTCTTACCGGAGGATTCCCACCCAGATAATTCTATAATTCTACCTTTGGGATAACCACCAATTCCTATGGCATTATCAAGTCCTATTGAACCAGTACTACATACTATATCAACAGGTTTAATTTCACCCTCACCCAATATAATAGAACCGGTGCCATGTTTTTTTGTAATTTCTTTTAAAGCACCATCTTTAAGTTTTTCTATACGATCTTGAATTTCTTTTCTTTTAGCATCCATTTCTGTCATAAATAATTCTCCTTTAATTATTTTTCTTTTATATAAAAAACTGAATAATATATTGTTTTAAAGTTTAATAAAGAATTAATAGAACCATTATATCTATCAACAATTTTATTATCAATATCATTTAAATATGCTGTCGATATTTTACACATTAAACCATCATAATCATTATCATCATTAAAAAAATATATTTTTAACATCAAATGAGATGTGTTAAAAATAGCAGTTTTATAAAAGAAAGCCTGATCTTCACCCCTAACATATTTAAAATTTTTTTCTTCTAAAAAAGAAATAATATCCTTTATTAAATTTTTAAGCTCTTTTTGTTTCACTTTATATTCTCCTATTTTAATTTTTGTTCTATTGCTTTTTTAATATCTAATAATTCATCTTTTGTTACAAACATATTTATAGATATACTACCATCACTTGCCGGTAGTGTTAATTGATATTTATCAGCATCATCTGGAATTGATAATATCATCATTCTGTTTATTTTCATTTTCTTAATATCATTTATAGGTTTATCTTTTCTAAAAGATTTAGTACCTATTAAAAAACAAATAAAACATAATAATATTATTAAAATTTTTTTATAATTCTTTTTCACCATTCCTATTAATAAATATAATATAATTTTGGGAATTATATATTTAATTACCTAACCCCGATAATTTATTTTTTTTGTTCATTTTTATATTTTAAAGCTATTTCAACAACTTGTTCAAAATTCATACCATAAAGTGATAAAGGCTTCTCATATTTCTTGCCTTTGTTCTTGCCTTGTTTGGATTTCTTTGGTTTAGAATTTTGCTTTCTCATTATTTTAAATTTATTCAAATTCAATTTCTATATTTGAAATATTATTTAGTTCTTCAGCGATGTTTTTTTTATTATCTCAATTTTTTGATATTTTTCAGATATTATTTTTTGTAATTCAATGACAAAAAGACACTGTTTGTCAACTTTAATCTATTGAAAAGTATTCTTTTATTTTTGAACTTAATTGATTATTAATGTCACTTTCAAAATCGTTTATTTTTTCAAATAAATTTTTGAACATGTCATCTTTAAGTTTGTTAATTTTCAAATAATGACTGATAAATTTATTTTGGCTATCAGTATCAAACTCGCCTTCTGAATTAATTGGGACTTGAATTTCAATTTCTTCAATATTATTTTGATTTGCTTTATGTTTATAATCAAAACCATACCTTTTTTTAATATCTTGTATATAGTAAAAGACATATTCTGGTAAAATTTTATCGTCTAATATTTCAAATGAAAAACGAGAAGTATTAAGGTAGTATGGTCTGTCATGTAAAAAAATGTTTGTGCCAGCTGTACCATCCCCGTCTGTGGCAAATGAAATATGTAAATTGTCGTTTGAAGCTTCAATAGGTTTTGTCTTAATTTTTTTTACATATGCTACAGGATTTCTTGCTGCGGTGTATAAAGGGATGTCTTCTTCATTCTTAGTATCAAATTTAGAATATTCTTTACGAGTTAAACCTAATGTTGAAGTGTAAAATTTAAAATAATTTTTATCACTTAGATTAATTACTTTGTATTCAACATTTTTATTATCATTAGATTTTAATAACTCATTTTCCAGAGCAACTTTTATATCCTCTAAACTCTTTTTAAAATAATCAATATTGTCAAATAGGTCTTCATCTGATACATTTTTTGAAGATGTTAATAAACCTAATTCAATTTTTTCATCAGACGACCAATAATTTTCTATAATCCAATTATAATCATCGAGAAAATTTTCAAAAGGGACGATTTTTATATTTTTAAAACTTGAAGAATATGAATTATGATCAACATGAAAATATTTATACTCTCTTGCAATGGTAATAAGATCATTTGCTTCAATTGGTATTCTGTCTACATCTAATGATTCACCAATATCGAACGCAATGGCAGAGAAAACCGGATAATTTTGGACTTGAGAAATCTCTTCTTTTTTCTTTAGACCTAATATATAGGTTTTTTTTGTAGTTGCATAAAAGGTTTTTTCCGGTAATGAGATGATACATTTAATATAGCAATTTTCAATTATCATTTTTTTTAGTAAATTATCTGCGGGTCGATAAAAAAAACCATCCGGCAAAATAATAAAAGCTTCACCATTACATTTTAATTCTTGGATGATTTTTTGAATAAATAAACCTTCTTTACCAACTGAAGGTGTTTTGTAAAAATTAGTTAACTCTGCGTTATCTTTAATATAATCACGATAAAGTTTCATACCTTTTGATACATATGGAGGATTGGACATTATTAAATCGTATTTACTTGATGATACTTCTTCTAATGAACCCACAATGCTTTTATCAGTTAATTGAAAGATATTTCCTAATAAACTTGAAAACTCATTAGTTAGAGTAGGGTTTTCATAAAGAGCTTCAGTTAATGTAATCAGTAAATTTGCTTTTGCTAAAACTATAGTTAAATCGTCATAATCATAACCAACATATTGTACGTTGGAATTAATTTTCGAATTATCAATTATAAAATCATTTTTTTCATTTGACTTCCTGTTTAATATAGGTTCAATTATAAAACCACCTACTCCACAGGCAGGGTCAAATATTGAACTACCATCTTTCAAATTTTTTACGTCAGCAATTTCTACCATTGCTTTTATTACATTTCTAGGAGTAAAAAACTGAGCTAATTGTTTTTTCCCTGTTGTACCCTTTAAAAAATCTTCGAATAAACGACTTTTGAAATTGGGGTCAATACTTTCCAATTTCCCATATTGACTAAATGACAACAATATATCATAGAATAAGTTGTCTTGATTTTGATCTTTTCGGAGACTAAGACCATTAATAATAGTAGTGCCATCTTGTTGAACAGGAAATAATTTTTTAATATAGGGTCTAACAGTTGTTAAATAATATTTTAAACAAAAAGATTTTCCTTTATCAATAACACTTTGAAAATTGATCATGTTACCGTTTTCATCAAGTTTTAATATATCGAGATCGCTTAGAAACTTAAAGATAAAAAGTTCGGTAAAAGTCATTAAGCATCTTTTGGGGTCATCACCTGTAGTTAACCAAACTGATTGCCATACCTGTCTTGCCAAGCTGCTAGGAGAAATTATATTTCTCGGAATTATAACACTGTTATTTTGATTAATTGTTTTCAACAGAATATTTATAATATCAATAGATTCTGTACTAGTTGGTTCAAAACGTTTTTTTAATAAAGTACCATTTTCATTTTTAATAAAAGAGAAACCTTTGTCCTCATTCGTTTTATTATCTTTATATTTATGATCCCAATCCTCTTTTACACTTTTGGGATTTATCCAAAAGTATAAGAAACCGTCTGTAATAATTCCAATAGATGCATCAATGGCCTGGCAATAATTATTGCATTGTTCAAATGCTTCATATTGTTTTTTTTCATTATCAAAACTTGATGGTTTTTTATGTTCAATCACAGCTATAACTCTGATATTTTTTTTATTCCTCCTGTCGCAAATTAATGCATCAGGAGCTTGTTTTTCATAAATACCATAATCCTTGCTTTGAATTATTTTATTCTTTTTCAAATTAGAAATATTTGTCTTTCCAATATTGTAAAACTCATAAGGACCAAATTCATCGCCTCGGTTTAAATAATTCTTTTGAATTAATTCTTCACTCATTTTTTTATATGCCCTTCAACATTTTATAAGTCAGACGTTTTCCATTAGTATTTTTTAATAAAGCGTCAATCCTGGTCATAGATTCGATTTTACAATTACCTTCATTTAATCTAAAAGCAAATTCATTAACGTATCTTTGAGTATGCTTCATATCGAAGTGATGAAATGTACCATAATAACCACGCTTTAATAAAGCCCAAACACTTTCTATACTATTAGTATGTGCCATACCGTTTACAAATTCTTTTGCGCTATGATTTACAGATAAATGATTATATTCTTTTTCCAGTCCTAAATATGATTTGTGTTCATCTATACATAATGTTGAGCCTTTAGCAACTGTTTTTCTTATTTCATTTTGAATTGTGTTAGATTCGGTGTTAGAAATAACTATCGCTTTCACTTTTCCATTACGTTCTCTCATGCCTAATACCGCTGTTTTACCAACAGCTCCACGTCCGGCTTTTATTTTTTTATTAGAGTGTTTATTTTTTTCTTTTCCTCCAAAATACGCTTCATCAGCTTCTATAATTCCAGAAAACAAAAAATTATCACTTTTACAGGCTTCGCGAATTCTATGAAGTAAAAACCATGCTGATTTTTGTGTAATTCCAATTTCTTTAGACAATCCTAAAGAAGAAATTCCTTTTCTATTAGTAACAATCAAATACATTGCAAACAACCATTTATCAAGGGAGACATGTGATCTTTCAAATAGAGTTCCCGTACGGACGGTAAAGTCTTTTTTGCAGGATAAACATCTAAACCAGCCTTCTAATTTTCTTGTTTGAATATGTTCTTTTTTACCACAAAATGGACAAACTATTGTCCCATTCCAGCATTTTTTTTCAAGATAGATACGAGCAGTAGTTTCATTCGGAAACCTTTTCATAAACTCGTAAGTGCTTATCGCTGTATTTTTCATGGTGTTGTCTCCTTGACTTTATATAGACAATATAATATATGTCTTATAAAATGTCAAGGTAATTAAGTATATAATTCCCATAATTTTTAAATCTATTTTTCCAAACATTTCTTTGCTCCTCATTCATAGGTTCATTAGTCAAAATATCAAAATAGTTATCATAGCGATAATGAAAAAATCTTGATGCTAATATAATATTATTAGTATCATAGATTAAATCTGGAAATTGTTGTCTTGATTCAATATGTAAATTATCAACATATTTAACAAGTACCATATCCTCATGAAAATTTTTCAATAAATATGTTTTCTCTTCAGTAGTTAAAATGAAATTCCAAATAACACAAATACTTTTCCAATCTCTAACTTTATAACAACCATCATATTTAAAACCACAATCTCTATTCCACACTAATTCTTTAATCTTTTCCCATTTAACATCAATAGAATCAACAAACCCATTTTCAATAGCTTGTTGTAATTTATTATTATCATCTATAATTTTTTGATAGAATTTAGTTTGTTGTTTTTCTGTTTGTATTAAAAATTTTTCATAACATGCTATTTGTTTATTAACTATCATACATGTTTTTAAATTATAAATAGACCTTCTATTACAAAACTTATTACAACAATCTTTTTGAAAAGTTTTAAAATCTTTTATATTCAAATATTCTACTCCTATTAAATATTTTGTAATTTAAGAAAAAAATCACCTGTATCCAAAAATTCAGCTTGTAAATAATATGATTTTAGTAATTCATAATTTTTTACAATAAATTTTTTAATATCCTTTAATTCACTTGAACTTAATGAAATATTTTTAGCTTTTATTATTTTAATATCTTGTTCATTCTTTGCTAATAACAATTTTACAAATTCATTTTCTGCTTTTTTAACATTATAAACAAAATGAACATGAGGAAATATACTATGTCTTTCTTCTGGTCTTATTTGAATTACACCTCTACTTAGACCAGAATATTTAGTAGAAATATTTGCCATTTCAAATAAGCTTTTATATCTTTTCATAACAAACTCCTACTAAATAATTTTTAAAAATTTGGCATAGTCAGGATTCAAACCTGAAATGTCAATATGTCCCCTACTTTTTGCACGCTATCATATTAACCATTTCATGCAATAAGTATGTAACACATGTCTTACGATTTCATCGGGATGCGTTTACCAATTTCGCCACTACACCTCAATATATATAATATAAAAAACTTTTATATTAATTTAAAATAATTCTATTTTTATAATTTTTTTTATATTATATAAAACAATTTGGGGCTCCCACTTAAAATTTAACAAATTGAGACCATCAAATCTTAATTTTAAAAAATAGTTATGCACATTATTTTTATTAAGATTATTTTGATGTAAAAAATCCGTAAATAACTTAAATGCATTATCATTATTAAAATTATCATAATAATTTGTTGAATTCTGTAATATAACTTTTAAGGGAATATTTTTATTTTCATAAGACATTTTAGTATTTTCAGACTGCAAATAAACAGCTTTACCAAATAAATTAGTAGAAAATTTAAAACCATTTTTTAATATATCTTCTGCAAATTGTTCTTTTGTCCAATGAATAAAAAATTTATTAGATAAATTTTGACTTTCATTAAAAATTCTTTTATACATAAAAACCCCAATTTAATTTTTTTTAATTATTATTTTATTTTGCATTAAAATATTTATCATCTGAAACTGAATAAAATCAGATTTCAAATAGCTATAATTATTTAATTCTGCAAAACCTTTTATAGTATTTTCTAAAACATCTTTTCCTATACGTCCAATATTTCTAACTTGACCTTTTTCAAAAGCATTAATGTCTAAACCACAAACATGTTTATACATTATAAGTAATTTTTTATTTATAATATTTAAAACATCTTCATTAACTTTGAAATCTATTTTTTTAATATTTGCTTGCAATATTCCTTTTATCATTTCATTAACAGCAGTATCAGATACAATACCAAGTTCCTTAAATAAATCCTCTTCTGTTTCAATAGAGGAATTAACAACTCTTTCTAACATTGAAATTGCAGTTCTTAAACTACCATCACAATTATCAACTATAGTTGTAACCATTTCTGGTAATTTAGAATTTTCATCTACTACAATCTTTTCTTGTTGAACAATATAAATAAGGTAATCTCTAATTTCTTTATAATCTAATACAAGATTATAATTTACTGACCTATTAACTATGGCAGAATCAATTTTAGATTTTTCCATAGTACCGAGAATAAAATAGCAATTATCATTTGTTTTTTCTAAAACCTTTAAAATATTCTTTTGTGCACGTTGATTGGGAACCTCTTGAAACTCATCAATTACAAAAATCTTAATATTTTTTTTACCAAGTAAATGTTTATTTGTTTTATCTTCAATCAATCTTGCTTCATCAATTCCAAGATTGCTACCATTATATATTGATAAATTTTCAATAGGTTTATTTTCATTTATAGCTTTACAGTAATAACATTGATTACAGGGTTCACCTTCTATTCTATTGTCACACAACATTGCTTTAATTAAAATATTAGCAATGGTTGTTTTTCCAGAACCCGTAATACCAGACAACAATATAACCTTTGGAAAGTTATTATTTTTGCTATATTGTAATAGCCCATCAATTGTTTTTTTATGTCCATACACTTCTGAAAACTTTTGTGGTCTATATTTTAATGAAAATTGATTAGTCATTCTTATCTCCTTGATCCAAGTATAATCATCAACACATTCAATATAATATATATAACTAAAAAGATAATTAAATAATAATTTAAAAAATCTGGAAAAATAATATTTATGTTAAAATTCAAATCAATCACCTTTTGGATATAATCTAAATGTATGTGGATCAAAAATAAGTTCAGGATATATTTTACCAGGTGAACCATCATTTTGCTTATCTATATACAATTTCATTATATCCTCCTCTAAATCTAAAAGTTCCATTTCCTCTGGGAAGAAACTTCTTTTCATAGCCTTAGGTCTACTTCCCATAATTACAACTCTACTTCTACTTGAAAATGACGAACCTCCTTCAATATCTTCTTTTGTAAAAAAGATTTTATCAACATCTTCAATCTTTTTTGGTTTTTTGCTACGTATTTGATTTTCATTTATTTGATTTAAATTTATAGCATGTAATCCATGTTTTTTTAATATAGTGGATAACCTATTTATGTGCTCTTTAATTTTATAAGGATCAGCACCAGAAAAATCCTCTACCATATCTATAGTATCAAACACACAAATAAAATATTCATCATCATTTTTGAATGTTCCATTTTGTCTAAATATTTTTTTTATTTTTAAAATATATGCTTCAAAGTCTTTTAATGAAATCGTTCCTTCAGGGTATATAATAAAATTTTTAATCTTCAAAAGTCTGTGTAATTCACTCTCTATTTTTTTAATTAGAGAATCATTTTTATTTTCTTGCAACAATTCATTATTAGATAATGCACCTCTTATACAAACAAGTCTATCCATTACAGTCACATAACCCATATCTAAACAAAAATAAACTACAGGTATGTCAATATTTATTAAAGCATTAACTATATTAAGTGCGGTTAAAGTTTTTCCTTCCCCCTTCCTCATAGCTATTGTAGTTATATCGCCAGGTTCAGCAGGATATGTAATATACTTATCAAGATAACTTAATCCTAATGTTCTTTTACCTATACCTTCATTTCTATTTTGTAATAATTGTTTATATTTAGTTTCAATTATCTGTTCAAATGTTAATAAATCATAATTATCGTTTTCAACTTCTAATATAATATCAGATAAATCATTTTGAAAGTTTTTTAATTTATTAAAATCTAAATCACCAGAATTTGTTGTTTGTGATAAAATCTTTTCAAGTATTTGTTTTGTACTATTTTGTTTAAGGTAATTTTCTTTAATTCTCTTTTTAACAATTTCTATATTTTCAAAATCATTATAACTATCTATTATAAGTTTAATATCTTCTATTTTAATATTTTGTGTAATCTGTTTTATTCTATCAAACAAAATATCAATTTCAATTTTTATACTATCTAAAGATAATTGTTTTATAGACTTAAATATTATCTTTAAATCCGAATTAAGAAAAAATTTATCGTCAAAATCTATACAGTCTTGACTATCTACTTTAAATAGATATGCAATGTATTTCTGTTCAGATTCTATGAAAAGTTCAAAAGGTTTTAACTGTAGTGGTTTATCACTTTCTTGCATTTTTATTTTTCCTTATATTTAAAAATAAAACCCTTTTTATTTTTTTTAGTAAAACCAGTACATAGATTTTTAACACGCTCACGATGAATATTGTTATCATCTGCTGCATGTTTAATACTATAATATTCTTTTATTATTTCACCATTTTCATTTAATTTCAAAACTGCTTTACCTCGAATATTTCTAATATTAGTTCCAGTAGCGTACATTAAATTATTTATATTATTATTTTCCTTATTTCCATCTATATGAAAAATATTACAATCATTTTTATTTAATTTTTCTAAATTAAAAGCCTCTGCAACTAATTGGTGTATTAAAGGTCTTCTTTTAAGAGTTCCTTTTTTTATTGTTCTATATAAATGTACTTGTAAATGACCATCTATCAAAAACACAGGTTTTAGGATTTTTTCTTCTCTTTCAGGTATAAATCCTAATTCAGTTTTTAAATATTTAGGAATACTTTTAACTTGCCCTAAATTTGAAACTTGATAACAACCCTCAAATCCTTTAATATCTTTCCATATCTCTTTTTCTTGCATTTTTATTTTTCCTTAACAATCAATTCATCTATTAATATTTTTTTCAATGAATCACATCTTTTAATAGCTTCTATAAAAGAAGTTAGTTTAAAACGCATAAATTGAAAATTACATTGTACTCCTAAACAATCATTTCCTAAATCAGATAAAGGGCTAGTGCCTGAATCAAAATCAACATGTACAAACCTAAAACAATCTATACTAGAAAAGGTTTCCCTAAACTTAATAGCATCTATTATTTCTTGTAGAGTTTCAAGATTCTTATTATTTAATATTTCCAATACTTTATCCTCCATTAAAATAACCTCTTTATTTTCTTGCATTTTTATTTTTCCTAAAAGTTTTTGTTGATAAAAAGTCTACTCCGGTTTTTGTATCTATCATCCAAGGTGATAAGTTTAATCCTATAATTTTAAACCATACCCTTGCTAATGTTTTATTCTTTTTACACTCAAACATGTGTTCTTTTATATCTGCATCAATATCTATAAAATCCACAAGGGTATAATTTTTACGAATATCGTTTTCACAATTCTTTAATTCTATTTTCCACTTTTGTGATATTGTAGTATCTTGTAATATTTTATTTAATAACTTTTCTATGGGTACATCATGAAAATTTTCTATAATATATAATAAAATCTTTTCTGGTAAATATGGTACTGCATTTTCTATATTGTCTGAGTTATCACCCCTTATAGATTTATAAAGTTTTATTCTGTTACCATTGGGATAAAAACCAAATTCATTTTTAAATTCTTCTAAATCATAAACCTTTTTATAGTTGAACCAATCAATTTGTTTTCCTGAATCCCTTTCTATATTTCGGCTCCAATCTAAATCTGCACTTATCACTAAAGTTTTTTCTTTACATAAATTTAAAACAAGTGGTACTAAATCATCTGCTTCACATGCATCTATATATATAATATAAGTATTATCAAAATAATTTCTTAAAATTTCTTTAAGATATTGAATTGATCTATTTATTTCTTTACTATACTTATTATTTAATCTATGAGACTTATAAGCATCATCTATAAGTTTTCTCATCTTAACAGTAGACTCTGGATTATCAAATAATAAATATGTTTTACCTTCATTATATAAAAATTGTTTTTTTAATTGTTTTATTTTTTCAATAAATAATTCTATACCACCATTATATATAGAGGTATCACCCAATACGCACTCAGTAGTATTATTGAACCAGCTCCTCCAAAAAAGATTATTACTATCAATTATTAAATTTTTATACATATTTATTTACAATTACAGATATTACATTTTTCATCACAGTCACAATCATCATCAGAAGATATTAAAACCCTTCTACATACACTACAAATATAACCACCTATTTTATATAATGGTTCTACTTTTTCTTTACAAAAAGGACAAAACATTTTTGTATTCATTTTCATCATAATTTTTTCTCCTAGAAATATTTAATTGTTTTCATTTTATTCTCCATATATTAAATAAAATTATTTATCTAATAAATAATAAGTATTTAATTTTATAGAATAAAAATCTTATACCTTTACCCTTATCACATTTATCACATACAGTAAATTCTAAATCATATTCTCCTCTATGTATACCTTCACGCCATTCTTTTTTATATTTATATTTAGTCCATCCATAATTTCTCAAATCATCATATTTATAATATGCCCATCTATTACAAATATCACAAATAGTAATATGTAAATTCTTTTCCATTTTTCATATCTCCTAAAATATTTAATTATTTTCATTATACAATCTTTTTAATTCCTTATGTAATAAACGTAAAGTTTCCTCATATTTTATTTTACCATAATGTGAATAGTTTTTAAATAGTTCATCAACTTTCTTTTCACCATATTTTATATAATGATGTATTGCCATAAGTCTAATAAAATTTTCTCTTTTATCATTACAAATATTATCCATTGCAAATATAAGATTTTTTATATATTTAAAAAGAATATATTTATCTTCATAATCTTCTATTTCAGATAATACATCTTTAGCAGTATCTTCATATTCAACTTTATGTTCATCATCAAATAAAAAATCAAGTGTTAATTCTGCACAATCATGTATTTCTTTTTCATTTAATGCTTGTCTTATTTTATGAAATATCATTCCAGAAAAACTAGAAACAATATGAAAAGTATCATCTTCTAAAAAATATATCAAACTATAATGTACTGCTTGTCTTGCATAGTACTCTAAATCTTCTGGTTGTCTTAATCTAAATCGAAAAGATTTTAGTATAAGTGATTTAGTGTATTCAATTAATATATCATATATTTTTGATATAAAAACATCTTTAGATATTCTTTTGTCAATATAAAATTCTTGAATTTTAAATAAATTTCTTTCAGTATCATTTTTATTACAATAGTCTATATTACAAGATGGACAAATAATATTTATTTTATTATCATCGTTGTTAATAAATGAGTGTCCACATTTTTTACATTCTACAGGTCTCAAACTATTCTCTTATTATATATAATATAAAAATAAAAATATTATTTAAAAAATTTTCTTAATCCATAAGAAGATATTAATAGAGCATCTACAATACCATCATGTACATTTTTACTTTTATTTCCATTTTCAGTTATATATAAATCAATATATGGATATAACCTCTTATATGCTATTTCTGCCATCTTTTTTGTTTCGAGTTTACCTTTACCCTTTTTTAAAGTAGGCTTATATATAGGATTTACTCCCTGAAACATTTCTTTTTGCCATTCACTTGATTTTACCATAATATAAGAGAATCCTAATGCTGAAACAATACCCTCTAGCATACCACATGTGTAACCAAAATCAAATGTTGCACCAGCAGAGCTACCATATAATGCATGAACATGTTCTATAAAAACCATAGAATTATTTTTATCATATTTATAAAATATTTCAGATAATTTCCTAATATCGATTTCATTTTTTATTTTTGGAATAAAAAAATAAGATAAAATATTATTTTCATTATCTAAACAAACAATACCTCCTTGTTTACCTGGATCAATACCAATAAAATATTTAATCATCTAAATTTATTCCATTTAATAATTCAGGCAATCTGTCATAATAAAAATCTGTTAAAAGTTTTTCAGCATTAACATTTTCTTCACATAATTTATATTTAACTATCTGTCTTAATTCCTGTTGAATTTCAAATAAAGCTCTTTCATATTTTTCAACATTTAACATTTTATCAAATAGTATTTTATCATCAAAATAACTGTCACTTTCTGTTGAAGTTTCAAAATTAATTTGCATTTTCATTTTATTATTCCTTGAACTCTCTTATCCATAATCCAGAACCGATAAACAAACTTGCACCAGCAAATATAAAATAAAAATCCCGCATTAAAAGTCCAAACAATATATTTGATACTCCTATTATCAATGAACAAAGTATAATTACACTAATACTTCTTTCCATAATTTACTCCCTTTGATTAACAATTTTTTTAAATGGTTTCCATGTTTTAATTCTTTTAATTACACTAACTTCATTTAACCAAACATCACCACCAGAAATAATCTTTTCTATTTCCTTATCAGTTAAAAACCCACTGTATAAAGTCTTAACAATTTCAACATCCCACTTTTCAATAAATTTAGATAATGAACCTACTTCATTAACTTTACCATTAATACTACTCCATGATGTAGTATGAAACATCATACTACAAAATAAAGTGGATTTTATTTCATCACATGCTAATGCAATCATAGCACCTGCACTATGAGCTGAATATACCAATGCTATACAATGAGCTGGACAACTAACAATTGCATTTATAAGCTGCATAGCAGTATTAGCATTGCCACCACATGTATTAATAACTATACCAACTATATCATTAGAACCAACCCTTTGTAATAAATTAAAAAACGATCTATAGTGATCAGGGTCTAATATTTCTTCATCAAGAAATACAGTATAATAATTACTACTAGCAGTTAAAGATATTAAATCATCACATGTTAAATCTTCTTTTTCTTCAAACATTATTTACCATCTCATTATATATAATATAAAAAACTTTTAAAAAATTATAACTTTTTCTATTTTACTTGATAATTATCAATTATATTACTATAACTAAATACAAAAGCAGGAACACCTGGAAAATAATTATCTATTAATTTTGTTTGATATATGCCATCAACCCACAAATAAGAATAATAGGTAATAACTTCTGTATTTTCAGCACTAACTGTTGAAAAAAATACTAGTTTTTTTATACCATCTTCAATAATAAATTTCATATCTAAAACTTTAGGGTATACTAATATATATTTCCCATATACTAATTCAGGATTAGATAGTCTAACAACAGTTTCATTATTTTTCTTATACCAAAAAATTAAATATGTGTAATATTGAGAATCATCCCAACCATAATAGTATGTTGAGCCAAATAGATAAATATCAGTTCCATCTTTAAATATTTTTATTTTAGAATATTGATAGGCATTTAAAGAATTTAAAGGAGTACCATTTAAATTTCTTAAATCTTCTGGAATTATACTATTTAATTCACTATTAAAAATATCCCTAAAATATTGCCTAACTCCTAAATTATTTTCACACCCAATTTCAGTTGTTAAGTCTGGTAAATCAAATGTTTTACAAAAAATACAATCTGTATCAGAAAATTTTTTATAATCTAATCTAGCATAATCTGAATGTATTAAAGTTGAAACAATGTCATTTGTTGTACTACCTGTATATGGTAATATATTTTCATAAGTATTAATTATATTAGTATTATTTTTATTATATGTAAAAGAATTTCTTTCTGAGTTAAAACTTTGATTTAATATTGTATCACTATAACCAATTAAATCATAATCAAGATAATAAAATTTTT
>Ga0265297_10002511_pt1 | contig 37021 bp, 35 predicted proteins | sample Munlanlwell13791_FD_192502 | JGI IMG/M metagenome (GOLD analysis project Ga0265297, IMG submission 192502) | Leachate microbial communities from a municipal landfill in Southern Ontario, Canada - Leachate well 137-91 | ecosystem: Engineered > Solid waste > Landfill > Unclassified | place... | reverse complement strand
CGCCGGATGGTGTTGCAACTTCCCCATGTTTCGGCGCCTCCGCTCCCAAACCCATACCATCGTTTGACTCAATGTTTACAGGCATATCGTCGGACCGGTGGGGCGTCTGCCCTATTCCCGTTTCCGGACCCGATTCGGCCGCTGGCACCCGTTCCGGCACCGGACCGGCCTCGCAGGATGCCCCAGGCTCGATGATCTCCGGCGCCGGCAATGCCTGGCATTCCCCCTTTTCCTCTCTTTTTCCTTCCCCTAAACCCGTTCGGCGGGCGTATTCAGAGCGCAACCAGCGCAGGTATTCCACGACCTCAACGGCCGGCGGCGCGCCGATCGTTTGCAGGCGCGCGGTGGGCGATCCGGATAGCAATTCAGACTTCTCCGACAGGATCCCAAAGACAATTCCCTTGTCCTTGATGGACATTTTTTTGACCTGGACAGGATCGGACAGCATTTCAATTATGCCTTCCACGCACATGCGCGCGGCTTCGCGGGACAGCGTTGACAACCTTCTTTTCTCTATATCTATACTTTCAGGTTCGCGGGCACGGACAGACAACACAGTATTGGGACTGACATGCAGGATCTTCCCGATGCGGATTGCTCCAAGACCTTCAGCGCTTAATGCCACAATAGCTCGATAGGTTTCCTGAGCATGTGCAAAAAGACGCGCGCCAGTGAACTCGGGAGTAGCACCCGATTCTTCGGCAGAAAAAAGCGCGGGATCCATCTGGTCTGAACCAAACAATTTGAGTTGTTGATCGTCAGTTTTAATCAGTGAGTGCATGAGTTGTAGGGACTGGCCGCGGATAATAATGCCGGTATAAAAGACGCGCGACGAACCAGGGTAAAAACACATCCTCGGTTTGATTGGACAAAAAAACACGGCGGCGGCTATTCCATGTCAGACGCTCGCCGGCGGGGCGGCCTGGTAACTGCACAGCGATAGTAACCGGCAGACCTTCGGGCTTGGAAAAAATAGGCAGGGTTGGAATAACAGTAGATATGTGTTGCATTACAAAAGCTCCACACGCACGGCCAGACGACCATCCTGGAGCCGACCGCCCAGGGACAAAAATGCGGCCGGGGTCAAATCAACCACGACGTTTCGGGCCCGGGCACGACGGCCGGGGCCTACGTCCCATTGCTCGACGACTATGGACCGGCCTGTCGCTTGGTTTGTGACCCGAATCTTGCGTCCCCAGGCGCGCCGGCCGGAAGACTTGATCAACGGCGGCCTGAATGGCAGAGCGCACCAGAGCGCGGAATCGTCCAGCCGGCGGCCGCTGGCGGTGATCCCGCTGGTTTCCTCGCGGCGGCAAGACTCGACCGTAAACCATGTCGCAAACCCATTGAAATCGGCATAACCCACCGTTGCGAGCGTGATGAGGACAACGATCGCGCACATCATCGTTTTCATTCACGGACTTTCCTTTCCGGTCTTAACTTTTGGAGGCATCCATTAACAATTTCGCTGGCATTTGACTGGATCAGATTTCATCGGGTCCATCCATAATCTTATTGATCTCAAGCTGGATTTGTAGCTTCTTCAGATCCCGTTTCAAGCGCAGGAGTGGCCAATCAATCCACAACCAGAGCGTCAGCGACAAACCGGAAATACCACATGCCCACGGCAGAAAAAGTATCGGAAGGGCTCGCAAAAGTGAAATATGATCCATTACAAGGAAAGCCAAATAAAGCAAAAGATAATAGATCGTTACACCTAAGCAAAGCAAAAAATGCAAAAAAAATACGATTTTCATTACTACTTCCCCGGCGTTTTGTGCCGCCTTGCCGGCGAACTTAATCGCCGGCCACAGCCGGCGAATCCTCGGCATCGGGTTCAGCCCGATGCTGAAGCAGGCCGCCGCTATCGCGGCGACCCGATCTAAGTCTATCTTTTTCATCTTCATGAGGTTCCTCCTCGCTCTCTTTCGGGGAGCTTTCCCGTTCCCGGATTCCGCCGGGTCGCCTGCCCGCACCTCGCGGGCTGATAGTTACTCGTCCGCACAACCGCAGTACCACCGCTCACCCGCGGGGAGAAACCGCACTTTTTCGCAACAGTCGCACTCGACGGGGACGAGGCCTATTTTAGCTTTTTCTTTTTCCATTTTCGCGGCGAGGTCGTAACTCCCCTATGCTATGAGGTTTTCGTAACTGCCATAGGTTTTTTCTGTTTTCATTTTCATTCTCCTCAGTTAGGGTTGAATCCCTCTTGTTCCCGGTTCCCGCCGGGCCGGTTGTTAAGCAAAAACCCCGCACAACTCCATAGTCATGCGGGGTTTTCCCGCGCCAGTCTTTCGGGCAGGCGTTCCGGCGACTTCTATTTTCCCGCCCTTGCGCCCGGGGCGGGGGGTTATTCAAACAACGGGAACGGACCGCCGTTCCCGCGTGTTTCTTTTTCAATGGCCCCATATAGAGCGCCATCGGCCGCCCGCACCATTGGGCGGATTTCGACCGAAATCTCGCCGGGGATTACTACTTCCCCGGCGTTCTCGATTCGGCCGCGAACAAAACAGTCGAGGCGATAATCCCCGACCTTGTTCGCCTTATCGGCGAACTTAATCGCCGGCCACAGCCGGCGAATCCTCGGCATCGGGTTCAGCCCGATGCTAAAACAGGCCGCCGCTATCGCGGCGACCCGATCTAATTCTCTCTTTTCCATCTTCATGAGGTTCCTCCTCGCTCTCTTTCGGGGGAGCTTTCCCGTCCCGGATCCCGCCGGGCCGGTCGCCGCACTCCGCGGGCTGAGAGTATATAGAGCATGATCTATGCCAACCTGCTACGGAATTAAAAAAACATTAAAACCCCAATGTTTTAACGGGTCAAGAAAAATGTGCCGGTGAAAATCCGTAGCAAGTTCGCAAAAGTTAGAAAATGAATCTAAAAAATGAGAATGGATTATCGGGTATTAGGCGGATCGGATGGATCCGACAAATCCCGTAAATTTTGCTCTTTATGAAAAAAAACATGCCGCAGAATGCCCGACGTTCGACGATCGGTAGAGGGGCCTTAGTGCTATGACCCGGATTTCGGAGAAGCTACACGGCCGCTCGGGCTGGGTGCCAGGTGCCGGAAAACTCGCCGCGCCATGCCATAAAACCACTGCCCGATTGCGGCGGCGAACAACAGGCCCGAACCAATGAGGAGTATGCCGACACCGACATAGACAATGATCGGGAATTTATTCACCGTCCAAACAAATCCTTCGATTAAAAAATAACCGCCGATCATGACAACCAAGATAGTGGAGATAACTATTATCCCAAGTTTCATCCGCTCCCACAACCGCCGGGTCAGGGGCAACACCACCAGGAGGGCACCGGCCAGAGCAGTGACCCCGAGCAACTGGATCCCGAGCTGGCGATAATCAATGGAGAAAACTCCAGCGGCATACTCTCCTATACGCACGTTTTTGGGTGGATGAAAGATCGGCGCACACACGCGCGAGACGATGATTCCAGTATCGTGCGACTTCAACCCGTCGTATAGCCGCTCCTGCCAGGGCGGGACTATGCACATGATGGCCACGGCGAACAGCCACAAAACGATTATTGTTTTCATGCTTTGGAATAAAGCATTAACCATGCCAGGAAGCAAGTAAAAAAATCACCGGGCGGACGGGGGCGCCGTGCGCATCATCTCCTGGAGGACGGCCGCCTTGCCGACACGCGACGGCTGTCGTAAAAATATCCGGGCTTCCGGAGTCTGATATGGAATCCCGGCCCCCTTCATCGCGTAATCGAAATGTGTGAAATAATAGCGGCGCAATTCATCTTCGGGCGATCCAATCAGTTGGCCGGACTGCTGATTAACTGCATAGCCATCGGTGATCTTCGCATATTCTTCCGGCGTCAGTCGGCCGCCGCGGCGTAGGCGCAATACGATCTTCTCTATATCCGTTCGGATTTGCGCCTGCTGTTGCTCAGGAGTCTGTGTTGTTCTTCGGAAGCGTTCATTGAAACCGTTATTAGAAATTTTAATGAACCCGCGCAAAACCGGAAAGCGATAAACGATCTTCTCGAATGTATCCCGCGGCAATTCGTCTGTTGTCTCGGGTTTCCACACTCCAGTCAGGGACGATCCCAACTGATTCAGGGTGAACCAGCCCATCGCTTTCAACCCCTCCAGCCCTCGTAACTTCTCCTGGTCAGTCGTCAACGCCTTCCGCATTCGGAATGTGTCGTAAGGTGTCCCGCCGGCGGCATACATCAGCCAATTCCCGAACGCGCCTGTAATCGGATTGACCCCCGGCAAATCGCCGGCCATGAATTGCGCCAGGTCGCTCAAGCGCTGACCTTGGCGTGGATCGTCCTTCACCTGGCCTGCCACGGCCGCCACACCCATCTTCAACATCAACATAAAATTCCGCTCGCTCTCGGCCATCGGCAGGGTGATATACATAACCTTGTGCTCGGCTTTGTCATAATATCCGATCGGAATACAGAAATTCCGCGCCTTGTCGAACTCCCCGGGCCCATCGTCATACTGCTGTTCCCAATCCGACGCTGGGCCTTTGCGTTTTATGCCCAATGCGCTCATCAACCTGTCCAAGCCGCCGCCGAATACCATATACAACCCGACCATAGGCAGGATGGACCGCCGAAACAGGTTGAGCCCCTGCTCCCACGGCCGCCCCTTCCAGCCGCCACCGCCGAACCATGCCCAGCTTGTTGAGCGCCAGCCCTCCTTGAACGGCCCCGGAAACATCCGCACCCATTCTAACAATCGCCCGGCATCCATGCGCTCCAAAAAATTCGGCGATCCCGCCCATGTATGCACGGCCGTCATCTTCATGCCCTCGCCCATCTCCGGGAACATCGAGTCCATGTAAAGCATTCCGTTAATCTTGCTCATGGCCTCCAGAATCTGCCCGGCATTGCCGCTGGCCGATAAAAACCGCTGGACCGCCCCGCGGTCTGATATATCCGGGACAACCATCTCGCCCCCCTTGTCAGCCGTAGCCATATAACCCTGGTGCGCCGCGATCACGACTCCCCGCCGCAACGCATCCTGGCCGATTGGATTCGGGCGTCCCGTATAAAGGCTTACGGCCGCCTTCCACGCCGGCCGCGCAAACCGGCTATACGCGCCGCCGGCCAGCGGCACCCAATTCCGCCAATCACGCGACGCGCCCGGCATCTGCTGGTTAAACGCCCGCACGTCCCGCCTCCAGGCTCGCGGCAAAAAGTTAGGATTAAACCGCGTCAAAATTGATTTTTCCGCGTTCAGTGCCAACAACATCGCGTCAGCAAACATGCCCATTTCGCTCGGATTCCCGAACGACAGCGCATCTACCAGCACCTTCGGCCCATACCAGCCTGTCAGTTTGCCGTCATGCAGAATCGTCAGCGTCCCAATCCGCTCGTTATCCACCACCTGAATTTCGCGCCGCTTCCCGGTCCATACCATCTTTGCCGGTGCCCATTCCGCCTTCCAGGGCGACTTCTCCGAAGTCAACGCCGCCACCACGCTGAACTTCATGTTTTCGCGCTCGGCTAAGGAAATTAACCGGAACATCTTATTGACCGTGGCGACATACGGACTTGCAATCGGCATGTGCGTTCCGAATTGCTTGTAAATATGGCTCGTAATCCCCATGCCATACCGCGATTGCATCATTGCTCGCAACGGGTCTGCCGGCGGCGCGCCCTTGCGTGATACCTGCCAGGTCGCGTATGCCTCGCGCCGGTCCAGCTCATCGTGCATCTCCTCGCTGAAAATCCCATATCGCCGCAACCGGTCCAGTGCCTCGTCCTTATACACCGCCCGCAAACGCGCCTGGGCTTGTTCCAGGACCGCATAGCCCGCCGGATCCCGACGCTTCATCTCCTCCAGCATCTTCCCGCTGGAATGCCGCTCAAATCCCCACGGCTGGGCCACGTCCCCGATCGCCGGCTGGTCTTCCACCACCCGCTTATGGAACAAAAACTTGTCCAAATCCATGATGGTCTTGCCAGCCTCTGATAACGGCGCCAGGACCTCATTCTGCATCCGCAAATCGGCGCCCCATTGCATCGTCTGCCGATACAAAAACCGGTCCATCCCGCTCAAGGCGCCCCACTTCAACCCTTCGTCCGTCACCTTCACCACCCGCTGCTGCAACGGGCCCAACTGACGATCCAACTGGCGCCGCACCAAGTCTTTCTTCTCCCGCCAGGTCCGCGCCTTCTGCAAATCCGCCCAGGCCTGCACGTCTTTATTGGCCTGCTTCATCTCTGCGGTCAGTATCCGATCGCGTTCCTCATACAGCCCGCTGGTCCCGATCAACTCCATGACCTTCTCATAGGCCGCCTTGAATTCCGGCTTGCGTTGCATGTAGGCGTAAAACATCGAGTAAAACGCCGGCGCCCGCTTCTGGACTGCCGCCGGATTATTCAACAGCACGCTCAATGCCTCGGCATACATCTCCGCCGGATCGCTGGCATAGTATTCCGGGATTGTCTCCGTCCCATGCCACCAGGCAATCATCGGCTTCAATTCCGCCATCAACTCATCATACGTTGCCAGCCCTTCTTCGCCCATCTTCTCCAGCACCATCTCCGTGTAAAGCTCGCTCGTCTTCGCGGCCAATTCCTTGGTGTCCGGATTCTTCCCCAACTCCGCCCGCGCCGCCGTCGCCGCCTCATTCCGCAACTCGCGCCGCACTGCCGGCGGCAGTCCCTCGTCGTCCCCGAGCTTCTTCGGGAACGACTTCTTCATGTATTTCGCCAAGCTCCCGACATGCGCGAAGATATTGCCGCGCCCCTTTACCTCCTCCAACGGCTCAAAATCGCCGGCGTGTCCGATCTCATGCGCCAGGGTCTTCAGGGCGAATACCGGCGGCATGTCCTTCCGCTCCTCCCGCGTCCGCTCCAACCAGGCGTCATATTCCGCTTTGATCTGCGCCTTGACGGCCGGATCGCTCAACGGGCCTTCGGCCGCTTCCGACAATTCCATCAGCTTCTGCGCCTTCTCGAACTTCGTTACCCGGTCATACAGGCTCGCCAGAATCTGGATCTCGCCCTGGCCCATCTTCACCCCTTTGAATAAGCCCGCCGCGCCGCGCATCCCGCCGCGCTTGACTACCGGGTATTTACCCGTCAGTGCCTTTGTCAACTGCACCATTTCCGGCAATTCTATTGGGAATACGCTGTAGCCCGGATCGTCCTCCGGCGGCAGCTTCGGCGCCGCCCGCCCGTATGCCTCGCCCGTCCCCGTCAACCCCGCCGCCACCGGCTCCGGCGGCGGCCCAGCCGGCGGCTTCGCCGCCTCCGCTTCCGCTTCCGGTGTTATCCCCGCTTGGGCTGGCATCTGGCGTCCGGCCTCTGGCATCTGCATTTCCTCCTCGGGCGCCGCCATCCGCGCCCCCGCCGCCTTGCCTTTCGCCGCAGGCGTCTCTAATTGGACGCCAGAAATTTCGCGCAATCGTTTTGCAATATGCAACATTGTCGGCAACGCATTTTCCCACCATTTCCAGTCCTTCTCCCTCTCGGCGGCGATAGTGGCACTATCCCATCGCAAACTTCTGCGATGTTCCGCAAGACTATTTAGCCATTGTTCTTTTATCTGCGCCGCGTTCTCTTGAGTAAGTGGCAGAAGAAGTTTTAATTGTCCTTTAATGGCTGGCGCATCAAATGCATTGAGGGCTTTCCGATAATGCTCTCCAAATTCTTTTTCTAACGCTTTGTGTGTTTTAGTTGAAGCCAATATATTTTCTTGGAAAGAACCCTTTAATTCATCATGCAAGGCAACATATTCTTTAACAGTCAATGGCTTTGATGCAACAATAGATGATTCAGTTACAACATCTACGTCTGGACGATCAAGAACGATATACGCCCAACGTTTCTGTCCATCAGCCGTCGTATAAGCCACTTCCTCCACTTCTGCATAAAGATTTCCTACATAAGTTCTATCGCCAAGCGGTTGCTGATAATCAATGACATATCCCTTCTTTTTAAGAGTATCAACAAATCCCGGACCTTCGCCAACATCCCTCGCCAGATTTTCCCCAACAAATCCATACTTTGATTCAAATTCTTTTCTTTTCTCGGCAAAACCAGTTTGAATATCCTGTTCTTTCCTATAACTTGAGATATACTCCTCATTAAGAGTTTGCCAAGCGGCACGGATGGCGGCATCCTGCTCTGGCGTTACTGGCCCTCCCGGTGCCAGCCCCCGCGTTCCCTCCTCCGGCATACTCGCCATAGCCGCCTCGGCGTCGGCCGGCGCCGCCATCCGCGCCCCCGCCGCCTTACCCTTCTTCTCTGGCTTCGCTTCCGCTCCACGCTCCACGCTCCTCGCTCCACGTGCTTCCTCCTCGGGCGCCGCCATCCGCGCCCCGGCCTTCTTGCCCGGCTTCACCTCCGGCTGACCTCTGACCTCTGGGGCTCTGGCCTCTGCCTTGGCCGCGGGCGCGCTCGCCCCCTGAATAATAATCGGATCGTAATTCCTTTCTTTTTCCGGGCCTAATCCGATCTTCACCCGCTCCTCGCCCACCGCCTGCAACCCATCTGCAAAATAATCCGGATTCAACTTGATCCAGGCGCCTTCTTCTCCCTCCGTCCTCATTATCATCTGGACCGTCATATTATCCGCCGGCTTCATCACCCCGCCGACTTCCACCGGCACTACGATCTGCTTCTGGTATTTCTTCTCCTCCCGCACATTCTCGATAGTTAACTGCCCGGCATCCACCGACAATTTGACCATCGGATTCTTCTTGTCAAGGAACGGCTTGATCTGCTTCAACGCATCCAAAACCTGCTTCTTATCAACCGTCCATGATACCTCCGATTGCGCGGGGATCACCTGCTTGAAATTCGGATATGTTCCTTCCACCAACCTGCCGGTAATCTCCATGTTGCCGTTTTCAACCCGAACCACGGGACTGATTGCCTCTTCACCTTTCCCAACTTTCGGTCTCTCGACTTCCACGCTCATCTGCCAGGCCGGCGCCTGGTCGTCAGCCTCCATGATCTTGCGGATGTTCGACGGCAAAACAACTCGCGCGCCAACCTTCAAGCCGCCCGTGTCGCCCGGCACAAAATGGCGCGTCAATCTGCGCCCATCCGTCGCCACGACCCAGAATCCACCCTCCCCTACTTCCAGCAATGTCCCATTCAATACGGCACGTTGTTCATCAGTGCTTTCCGCCATGCTCACTTTCTTCAAACTGTCCATGAATGCCGGGCCATCCGGAAATCCAATTATTGTCCGTTTCCCAGGCGGCAAATCACCCGGCGGCATATCCTCGGCCGTCATATCCGGCTTCCGCACAAATTCTTTGCCGACCTTCTCATAAACCCCGTCATTCAATACCGACTTCATCCGCACGACCGTCATATTTCTATTTGCCATTTGCGCCACGCCGCCCTTGACTGCCATGTGTTGCATTATCGGCAACACCGCTTTCCGGGAAATCACTTTCCCCGCCATTATGCTCAATGGCTTGGCTTTCGGGAATCCCTTGCTTTCCTTGAGCGGTGCCACCGCCGGCATCTTGGCCGCCGCAGCTGGCACCGCCGCTGGCCGTCTGATAGCCTCCTCTGCCGGTCCCTGTTTCTCTGCCCAGGCCAGCGCATCTTGCGCAGTCTGAAACCACGGCGATTCATACGGCCCGCGCATGACCTTGACCGTTCCTTCGCGCTTGCTGGCTTCCGTCATGGCCGTCCGCGTCTCGGTATCCCAGCCTAACTCGGTAATCCTTGCCATCGCCGCACCCTCTTCTCTTATCTGGGCTGGCATCTGGCGCCCGGCCTCTGGCATCGGCACTTCCGCCCCCGGCGCCGCCGGCGTTACCGCGCCGGCGGGAGTTACCGCTCCAGCCGCCAGTGCCGGTGGTAATTGTGCCTCATACGCTTCTCGCATGGATTTTACATAGGCATCTGGCGCTCCAGTCACATAACGCAACGCATCAACGGCCTTAAAGTGTTTGTCTGCTTCCGGACTCTCAAATATCAGCCAATCATGAAACTCGTTGAATGACATTTTGCGGGTATCTACCGCCCCCGGCGCCGCCTTATCAGTCTCGGCAGTTGCAGGCAACTTTGTCGTTATGGTTACTCCGGCACGGCGAGCTTGCTCTCGACCAATAGCCGCAAGCTCTGCGGATAGACGCCAATAATCTTGCGTTGGTGTGTCGCCCGCCCACCTGTTGATGGCTTCGCTTACCCGCCTATCTTCCCTGCGCAGTTCCTTGTCGGACATACCGCGAAGGCTGTCAGCGTATGGTTTGACGTTTTCCTTGGCTATGTCCCAGGGCTTGGTCGCCCCCGGCGCCGCCGGCGTTACCGCGCCAGCGGGAGTTACCGCTCCCCCGGTGATTACCGGCTCAGCCGGCGGCGCACCCTCTTCTCTTATCTGGGCTGGCATCTGGCGTCCGGCCTCTGGCGTCAATCCGCCTACCGCCCCAATCTCCGCGCCTCTCTCTCCACTCGGCTTTGGCGGTGCTTGAAGTATTCCACCTGGCGCAACCTGTCCTCCGCTTCTCCCAGGCTCCGGTATGGTCCGCCCAGGTTCCGCCCCGCCTCGCTCAACACCTTGTAGCCTCCCTTTACCTTCCTGATCATAACCCCCTCCTGTTGTTGTTGGCTTGCCCGGCATAGCCGCCCCGGCGACGACGGGCACTAATCCCTCCGCCCTCCTGGCTTCCGCTTCTGTTCCTGCCGGCATCTGGCGTCCGGCCTCTGCCGTCTGTCCTTCCGGCGCCCCACCGCGTTCCCTCAATAATTCATCGAATGCCGCCTTGTCACCATGCTTCGCCCGCCAAATCAGATCGCCCCGCTTTAACCGTTCCGCATATTCCGCTTGCGATTGCTTGGTTCTCCATTCGTTTGCCATCCTTTTAGCTTGTTTCGCGGCTTCCGCCCGTGCCGCCTGGCTCCAAGACGGCGTGGAGCGCGTCAATATGCCAAACATGAAATCCTGCATGGCCTGGACGCCCAGCAGTCCCACGGCATAAAGCGGCCAGTCTTCCGGATGCCCTTCATCCGCCGCCTTGGTATGGGCCTCTTGTAGTCCTGCCGTGTATTGCTCGACATTCAATCCGGCGTTCATCAGGATTGCCGCTGTCTTCGCTATCCAATCCTTCGGCAACTGTGACGCCACGCTCGGCACACCCATGTATGCCGCCACATCCATTGCTGATTTTAATTTCTCGTCCGGGGTGCCTGGCGTGCTGGCATAAACAGCTGACGATACTTTGGCGTTCTGTATCGCCGCGGCGCGTAGTCTACTGATGTTCCCGGTCAATTCGCCCGGCTGGGCCCCGCTGACTTTGTGCAACATAGCCAGATTTAACGCTAATGACCCGGCGCCTTCGGCTATCTGTTGCGCGACATAAGCCGGCATACCGCCTTGCTTTTGAATTTCCGCCAGCGATTCCTGGTGTGTCTCGCGCACGGCGTCCATAAACTCATTGGCAATTTGCTCGCCTTGCGCCTTGAGTTGACTTGCCCGCGATTGCTCCAACGGCCGCGTGGCTTGTGGCTGACGCCCAGCCTGGAATGCCTGCATCTGGTCTGGAAAGTTCTGCCATAGATAATCAAAGGCTTTGTCCCGAACCGCGCGCGGCAACCCCGTTATGCTCTCCGCCGTCTCCTCAAGACCTTCGACAAGCCCCGCGCCGCGTTCCGCCAACATGCCCCCCATGCTAACGGCTGACCGCGCTATGTCGCCCATTACCCCGCCTCGTTTTAATAGCGGTTCCCTGGGTGGCGGCGTTTCTGCCGGCTTGAATTCCGGCCCGCGTGTGATAGGCAACCCCATCGCCGTCCGCTCTCCCGGCGCCGCCACCAGCCCCGCCTCCGGGATCTGCGCCCCCGGTGGCGGCTCCTGGAATGGTTGCATTGGTTCCGGCGGCCGCGCCGGCATCTGTTCCGGCTGACCTCTGACCTCTGGCCTCTGATCCTCTGGCCCTCTTCCCCACCCCGGCACCTGCTCGATCAATCTCGTCCTGCCCGGCCCTACTGCTCCAGGATCAAACACAACCGCCCGCCCTGTCCCTGGCTCGACTATGGAGCTCCCCGTCCTCTGTGGCTCAATCCTTCGCCCGCCTTGCTCAATATAACTCTCCGGTGGTCTTATCTGGTCTGGCGTCTGGCGTCCGGCATCTGGCGTCCGATTTGCCGTCACCCTTCGCCCCGCCTGGTCCTCAATATAGCTTGGCGGCCGATCCGGCGAACGATCCGTCAGATCCGTCCGATCAGTCCGTTCCTCATCCAGATACGTCACCCCCGCCATGGCCGGCTTGGTCGCCTTGGCAACGACTTCTTCTTCATCAAGGTAGGTCACACTCATCAGTTCAATCTCGCCCTACGTCCGTTAATCACCACAATATCGCCTGCCACATGTCCCGCCGCCCGCGCACTGGCCTCATCCGGAAACGCCGCTGGCGCGATTACTGGTTGCCCAGCCGTCCCAATCCCTGCCTGTCCTGCCCCTGCCGCCCCTTTCGTCTTTCCACCAAACCAATCGAATAACCCACCAAGTATCCCTGTGCTTTCCGGCTTGGCCTCCACCGGCTTTGGCTCAAACCGCTTCATTAGTTCCTCTTGCTGTGTCCCAAGATTCACCCGCGATCTCCCTCCCAGCGGCGTAGCGTATGTCCGCTTCTTATATTCCGCCCACTCCGGGGAACCCTCCCCAACTCGTTGTTTGAATGCCTCCTCCGCCGCCGATGCCTTCTCCCAGGGCGTCATTCGCGCCGGCTTCCACCCTTCCGGCGTCCGCTCATAATCCTCCTCAAACCGCGCCAACTGTTCCGGTGTCGCCGTCCGCTTGAACTCCTGATAGGCCGCTTCACTTCCCGCCGCCCCCGCCATCGCCTTCGTCGCCGCCTCGCGTTTCGCCCGGGTTTGCGCCAATTCCTGCGCGAATGACGCCGGCATGCTCTCCGCCGCCCTCTGCTGGATGTGCCCCAAAATCTCCTGCCCGGCTCCAGGCAACCGCGTAATGTCCCGTTCAAACTGTTCCCGACTTGAAAACGGCCTTTGCAGGAATTCCGGCAGGTTCCGATCAAACTCCGCCTTCCGCTCCGCCAGCGCCGGATCCCCCTCAATCCCCGTAAATGCCGTCCGCGCCTCCAATAGACTCTCCCCCGGCCTCAAAGTCACCGGCCGCATCACCCCACCCCACGCCATCGGCGGTGACATTGGCATCGCCTCCCCTGCGCCGCCCGGCGGCGCGCCTTCCGTCTTCCGTCTTCCGTCTTCCGTCCCCCGTCCCACCGGCGGACCATTCAACAACTGCTCCACCATGCCCCCGCCCTGCCCCAGAGGCAATCCCGGCACTTGTCCGGGCACAACCTCTTGCGGACTCGCACCCAGCCACTTCCCTGAATATGGTCCTTGTTGTGCATTCACTTCCGGCGTCAAGAAACGATACCGGGCGTCCCCTCTCTGAAATTCCGGTATATCGCTCGTCCGTAAATAGTTGTTGAATGCCGTCCGTGTCGGCCTTAACCTCTCGTCTTCATATATGTTCGCCATATCAGCCTCCCCATGTTACCGCTCCGCCATTGTCGTCGTGCTTGCAAAACTCAAATTTCCAATCCTCAACCGGCCATTCTGACGCTATCGCTAACTGAGAATCTCGGTCTATGCCTTGCGTCCACGGAACCGGCAACGGTGGAAAATGTAACGTGCTCTCTGCATTCTCAAATCCTGCTTGCCAAACTGTATCCTCACTTATGTCATCAATCTCTAATAAGAGATTTTTACCAGCTACCAAATCACCCCCGCCGAATTGTTGCCACAACTGATAATCACCCGCTCCATCCCAATATGCCCAAATCTTGACATCATGCGGAATGTCGGCATATCCCTGATAGATCAAAAGCTTTGGGCCGTTGTGCGTATTAGTTAGTCCGTTATAGCCATCAGTTGCCCTTGAATACCAAGCGCCCAAATAACCCGTTCGGCGCGTGTAATTCCGGCATCCCCTCGTAATCGCCCAATATGCGGCCAACGTAGCATCCTCCACGGCGCCTACCGTTTCTGTCCAATCATCGCGTGCTCGTTGACATGCAATCGCGTGTAACCCCTCAACATACTCTGTTGTCCACCAGGAGGGTGCTGAAATATAATACCCGTGGTTATCGGTGTATTCCGGGTCTGAAAACCCAACCGCGCTCCCAGCATATCTTCTTGTATCTCCTATATTTGCCTTCTTCCACCTCAACACCTGCAAGATTTTATATCTATCAATCAGTAATTCTGGGTATATTCGCGTCGCCCCTTCCGGTGAACCATAAATAGGATCGCCACCAGTAATCCGCGCCGGCACAATCTGTAACTGATTTGTTACCGGATCATACCCCACACCTGCCGCCTGGAATATCGCCGTCGGATCGTCGTATGGAACAAAAAAGGGGGATGTATCTGACAGTGTTCCATAAACCGATACCGGATGTATCGGCCCCTCCACACAATAGCCTAACTGCCATATCTTGTCATCAATCGCCAACAACAATAAACTCGCCGGATAGTTGTCCATCAGGTTCGCCACATACCCGCTCACTTCATTCAACACCCCATCTGGATATGTTCGTTCCGTCCACTTGCTAATCGGCGCATACGGAATATGCTCGTCCGTCGAAAACATGGTCTCGTCAAATATCGTCGGACTCACCAGATAGCTCCCATCCGGCTGTTGTGTCGCTAAACACCGCTCAATGATGCCCTGTAGGAGCGTATACATGTCCACCGGCTTACAACGCCAATCGCCCGCCCGCTGATAAATCGGCGTCCCCGTAACATCCAAGCCCTGTATCACATGCAACCCGCTGTCCGTCGCATAAGGTAATGACAGTTGAAAATCCATTATGAATACATCCCGTCAATCTGAATCACGCCCCGATGATACGTTACCAACGGCACTATAGTCTCCGCTGTCAACGTGAAACTCTGCAATGCTTTCACGTAAGTCCCGCTTGCTGATACCGGAAAATTCGCCGCATTCGCAATCCCAAAACTGATTCCGCCAGTTGCCAGCGTATAAACCACATAGACAATCTGCCCCGTCTCCGTTATCGTGCAGGTCTGCTCCCCTGCCTCTCCAATAAAAACCGTCCCCTTAATCACCGGTCCGCCGTAGAAGATCGCCGAAAATCCGGTTATTTCCTTTATCGTAAACGCATCCGCATATTCCACGGCTGGTTCCGTTCCCCCCCCTTCCGTCCCCCAATACGCCGTCGCTGGTATCCCTGGCGCCCCTTCCCCTAATTTCAATACGCATCCAGCCTGCTTGTTCGCGCTCGTATTAGGGAAAGAATCCAGATTCCTGAACTCTGCCGGCAATTCTTCTTTGACGATCGCGCGCGCCTCGTCTGCCGTAATAAACATCTGCTTGAGGTCCGCAATAACAGCCAGGACTTCAGATAAAGGAACCATTGGCTCTTTATTGTCAGGTCTGTCTTCTGGCAAGATATTGTTTTCTATACCCATACCGGATCCAATCCTGTCGTTGTGCTCACTAAAAGATCGTTGCGTGACTGCACGTTTGCCATCCAAAGATTATTCCCTGCCTTGTAAACACGGCTTCCATGATCCACGTTCACCCCGCCAATAGCCGCGCATATTGTTGGCAGTGCCGCCGCCGCCAGCGCCGCGGTTAAATAAAATCCTATGCCGTGATATATCCGTTCTCGATAAATCCAATATGAAGTATAATAAAACCTTTTTTCCGTTGAGCTATATTGCAGGTTGTTGATCCGGTAATCGTTTCCGTATGTCACCCATGAGACTGTTCCCGCGCATGACTTCGGTATGGTCGCCGTCATTGTCCGTTTAACATAGTCATACTTGTGAAACGGATTCATGTCCCCATCTAAGGTAACATCCGCATTATCAACCGCCGCTATCTCCGGCATTGCATCGGCATTATGCCCTTTTTCCGTTGTCGCTTCAACGTCATCGCTGATTGCGGATGTGAATGACGTTGTTCGCGCTATCGCCGTGCGCTCTCTTGCTTCTGTCTTGGTGTTCCCAGCTTCCGTAGGCAGATTTATGCTTTCCTTGATTTTGCCGGCTTCATGCGTGGGTGTCCCTAATGCTGACGAATTCTCCGTATGCAGCGCTCGCGTCCCGCTCTCAAATGCGCTTTCCTCGTAACTGACTTCCACCTGGTCCTTCGGCACAATGGTCTCTACCACGTTCCGGAACTTCCCCGCTTCCGTCGGCGTTGATGTGCTCCGCACTATCGTCCCCGCCACCGCGCTCTGTGCCCCGGTCTCTGCCGCCGCCTCGGTGTGCGTTACCTTGCTGGCCGATGCCGCCGCGCTATCGTCCCCCGCCGTCGCCGTCTGGTCTTTGACCGTGATGGTCTCTACCGTATTCCGGTATTTCCCCGCTTCCGTCGGCGTTGACGTGCTCCGCACGATCGTCCCCGCCGCCGCGCTCTGCGCCCCGGCCTCCGCCGCCGCCTCGGTGTGCGTTACTTTGCTGGCCGATGCCGCCGCACTGTCATCCCCCGCCGTCGCCGTCTGGTCTTTGACCGTAATGGTCTCCACCACCGTCCGCTCATTCCCGGCCTCGGTCGGCTGGGCAGTTTGCCGGATGATCGTCCCAGCCACCGCGCTGGGCGCCGCCAATGCGGCGCCTTCGGTATGCAGAACCTTGACGGATCCCGCCGCCGCACTGTCATCCCGCGCCGTCGCCGTCTGGTCCTTCGGCGTCGTAGTCTCTTTCGTTGTCTGTTCCCGCCCAAGGTCCGTCGGCGTCGCGCCTACCCGCACAATCGTCCCGGCAACCGCCGTCCCGCTCGGGATGCTCGGATTGTAGGTGTTAATCACCCTCTGCTTCGTCCAAGCGGCACAATCCTCGTTAATCGTGATTTCCTTTGTGCCCTTGCTTAATTCCTGGTAAAGGAGCCACACTAATCCCGCCGCCCCGCTCGCCACTAACGGATTGTCATTCCCAGGCCGATACCGCACCCGGCCGGCATACCATGTCCCCGTCCGCGCCCACCTGGTCCCGGTCATCGGGCTCGCCACCGTCGTCATGGCCTTGAGATACGCAATGCACCCGTCCAGGTCATCCTGGCCCACTAACCAATACCGCCAGAACACATCTTCGCCGCGGCCCTGGTCTTCCTCCGCCTCGGATAGCCGTGCCTTATTCTCCGCTAATATCTCCGCTATGCTCGCCGCTTCCATTCTTTCTTCCCTTAAATGATCCGCCCAATCCGTCCGATCCGTCCGATTATTTCAGTTCAATCATCCTCACCAAATTCGTCACCGCATTGGTCCAACACCCACGATGCCCCAGCACAAAATGGCACCGCCTGCACAAACACACCATGTTGTTCGTGTCTCGCGCCCGCTCCGGCCATAAATGCTGGGGATAAATGTGATGCACTTCAATATCATTCGTCGCCCCACACCACGCGCACGGCGCCACCACGATCCCCCACTCGCTCGTCGTGCCCACCGGCCCGCTATAGGTGGCTACCGCCAGGACCCAGGCCAGGGCAATTATCAGTCCCATTCTTCCCATACGTCCTTTCAATTCCACGCCCCATATGTCCACGGCAAATACCCCGTCAATCCCTTGCGCTGGGCGGCCGCTTCCGGCGTTTGCGTAAATACCGTCCATTCCCCGGCAATCAACGCCTTGCCCGCCGGCACAATGTGGTCGCTCACTGTCTTGTATTCAGCTCTCAAAGCATCAACGGAAATGTCTTGCCCATACTTCGGATGATGCCCCCACTCATAAGCCAGCCCATTGATGTTCGCGCCCATCGCGTGCTCCCAGCCCTGATTATGCAATATCACAGGCTTGCGCGTGAACTCATGGTAAATACTGGCCGCCGCGTCGCATACCCACGGCTCCCAAAACTCCGATACCTCCCAGCCTGCGCCCCAAAAGGGAACCAGCGGATCGAGCTTGTTCACTACCGCCTTGATGACCCTGCGAAACTCATTGGCATCCAACTGTGCATATTCCGAACCCTTGTTACAACAGTGCCCCATCGGAATCGGCCAGATACCCCAACCCTGAATAATCGCCAGGCAATACGCATACCACCGGTCTAACTTCGCCTCGTCAATCTCTCCTCGATACTTGCCGCCCATCGTAGGATATGTTCGGCTGAAATCATTGGCAATATAAAACGGAATGCAAGTCGCGCCAACCGACTTCTGATAATCCAACATCCTCACAAGCTGGTCCACCGGCGCATTATCTTCCAGAAAGAACAACGTGTTTGTGTAGCGGCCCGGATACGTGTCAAACGTCCCAATCCCGTATTTGTCAGCATCGGCGGCGGGATACAAAAACCGGCAGTTAAACACTGTCGGCATGACAGGCAACGACGCCGCAAACTCCAGCGAAGTCGGTGGCACATTGATGAGCGGTTCCAATTTACTCATGGCTCCATATCCTCCGGTTTTCGTTTCTTCCACAGCCACCAGCCAATAGGCGATTGCACCGCCAGATACATCGTCCAAGCCAGCGTCTTCCTGCACCCCAAATAAAGCATGATCTCCTTGAATACCGCATTCGCCTCCGAAAATCCTATCGGCCGGCCGCCAATCTTCCGATGCGCGCACAGCCAATCGTGGAACAGCGCGGCAACGCCGTAAGGATTTTCCTGCGTCCCCGCTGGCGGATACAGCCACCACAACACCCTCGGCACACTCGCAAAATCAAACACAAACCCAGGCCGCACCGTCGAAACCTCGCCGCCGGCCGTGCGATAGGATAACGACGATTGCAACCGCCAATTGTGCGCGTCAATGTATTCAAGACACAAAGGCCAGCCCGCAAAGCGCTTCTCCGGATCAGCGATCTTAAAGGTCTTAATTTCTGATGCCCCCATTTTACCCTCCGTCTTCCGTTCCTTCCGTCCTTCCGTTCTTCCGTCCTTCCGTTCCCTCCCCCGCTGTGATCTTCTCCTGCTTCCTCTCCCATTTCTCCATTCGCCGGATGTCGGAGCGGAGCAGGAAAGCATGGTCCTCTAAAATCTGCTTGTCATGCGCGTCCGAAATCAACGGCAACGCTTCCTCGCACTGCGCCAGACATGTCCGTAAGGTCGCCAAGTATGTTGGCTCGCTCATTTAACCCTCTCGTTCAACCTCGCCAACTGCTCTACCAGACCTCGTAATACTTCGGTTTGTTTATCCTGGCTTTGCCGGGATTTGTCCGCCATCCTAAATGCCAACCAAACGCTCCAGCCGGCAAGGACGATCAACGCCATTGTTACGGGCCATTTTCCGACAGCCTCCAGACTTTCAGGAGCGACAGGCATTTGCGCGATTACTCCCGCGGCCACTGTCGCTCCTACTCCAACGCTTTCGAGCAAAACCATATCTTTACCCGCCCTTCCTTTTGTCGTTTCGCTCAAGCACAATCATCCAAATCCACAAGCCGATCATTATCGCGGCCATGCTACCGGCCGCCCAGAATGCCGCAATAAGGTCTTTCGTTATGATTATTGGCTCCATACGCGCCTCCATGACTTCGACAGCCCACTACACGCGCCCCAGGCCAGTAGGACAGGCGACGCTACCAGCACCAGCACCAGCACGAGCGCCAGCAGGCTCCGGTGAAACTGTTCAAATTTGGTTTCAGGGGTCATGGTTAATACTTTATGATGTAGTTCAAAACGATAAACGGGGGCATATTCTCGTGTGGAGAGTTACTCCCCCGGGATGACGTCCAAATATCCGGGTCCCATGAGGCGGCAGCAGGATATTTATAATCTGAACCTGCCGCAAGGTTATTGACAGCGCCGCGGTGGTTGTGCGCGTGAGCTGGCATCTGGGCAATGGTAAGCGTAACTTGTTCCTCGCCGTCAATTTCACCTACTGTGCGTAATGACAAATCCGAACCTTGCCCAGCGCCTACCACAACACGCGATTGCAGGTTCGGTAATTTTCTCACGTATGTTGAAGACTGCCATACGGGACCCAAGGCTTCATAAAGCGCGGGATAAGCAGAATTGGTTATAGCCCGGCCATCGCAGACCATCCAGCCAACAGGTATATTATTGGTCCCCGGCCACTGCATTATGCAACCCGCCGGGACAAGACCCGGACCGCTATTCGGTAGCGTAACGCTTTGTGCTTCGATATTCGCCGCACCAGTAATCGCCGCCCCTGCCATATTCAAATTGCCCTTAATTTTCGTTGAGTTCGGTTCGGTGTTAGTTATATTTGAGCCAATAACTACAGAGTTTGATGCCGCAGCAGACATTGCTCCAATAGCTACGCCATAATCACTACCACTTGCACGATTGCCTATCGCTACGCCGTAATTCGTTCCTTTTGTTCCTACGGAATTCCACACTAATTGAGAATCAGTGCAGCCAATAGCAACGCCATAATCGTGTCCTCGCGCTGCCGTTCCGACAGCCACACCAAAACGACTGCCTAATGTTTGGCTACCAACTGCTATGCCGTAATTTGTGCCTTCCGTAAAAAAAGCATCCTGATGGCTTGAACCAATTGCTACACCATAGTTTTGGCTTTTTGATCGTGTTCCAACTGCTACGCCATAATTTTGCCCGTAAGTTGATAAGCCTACTGCTACGCCATAATTTGTTCCATTCGCATTATTTCCTACCGCAGTCCCCCAACCAACGGAACTTGCGCCTACACCAAGTGCAACTGCGGAATCTCCGCTTTCAGCCCCCCATCCAATAGCAACCCCGGTTCCATCGCCATAATCCGCTTCATAACCCATTTCAACACCTAAAGCGCTTTTTAACAACGGCCCATATCCTAAAACCCTATCCACTCCCGTCAAATGCGATTCCACATTACCTACGCCCGTATAATTCGTCGGTTGCAGGGTTACGTTTATCTCGCTCGCATTCGTCGTCCCACCCCCCGTCGGCCAATTCGTCCGGCTCACCCCGCCAAAAATAACCGCGTTCGTCTGCAAGTCGAACGTGCCGGATAACCATACTTTCTCGCCATCCGTCTGAACTCCCGTCCAGGCAATAGCCCGCACCCCGATCAACATGATCAGTCCAATCAGTCCGATATGTCCAATCCGTCTCATTCCTCTCATTAATTGTCCCTCCGCAATACTTCTACCCAAGCCGACCCATCCCAGGTGAAGCTAATCACGTCCCCCAGCCCTATCTTGAAGTTCGGCACTACCGCCGTATTCGTTAGCGTTACGGTGTCTGTGTCGTCCGTCCCACGTATGGTCAACACCTGCCCTTCCGTTGCTCCATCTGCCACTGTCGCCGTTACCGGCGCACTGTCGCCAACTACCTTGACATTCGCCGCCGATGCCGGCACCGCGCCGCCTTCTGCTATCGTCTCCACGGCGCCCAACGTCAATACCATCGTCCCGCCAACTTCCAGCCCGCCATTCAACGTCAGCTTGCCGGCCTTCGCTTGTGCGCTGTCATTAGTCAACAGCACACCAGTCAACCCCGCCGAACTCAAGTTTGTTAACGCACTGCCATCCAACGCCGATAACACTCCGCCTGCCGCAAGGTTTGCCGCATTCAGGTTGGTTATCGCATTGCCGTCTATTGCACTTGCCACCGAGCCAGGCACAAGATTAGCCGCATCCAAACTTGTCGCCGCCGGCAGGTTGGTTATCGCCGAGCCGTCAACCGCCGGCATAACTGTTCCAGCCTGTAACTTCGCCGCATCCAGCGAAACTATGCCGTCGCTGATAATGTTCGTCAAACTGCCGCCATCGTCGGCCGCCAGCTTTTGCAAAGCCGCGCTCAACCGCGCGTCGTCCACCGTTCCCGTCAGGTTCCCGGCAGGCACATTCGTCCCGGCACCCAAGTCAAGCGCCGGAATAGCCGTCCCCGCCTCCAGCTTGGAAGCGTCCAGCGAAACTATGCCCCCGCTCGGTATGTTCGTAATGCCCGCACCGTCAATATCAGCGGTCTTCCAGTTCCGCAGATAATACGTCCCCTGCCCATACAGGTCCCCGTAGCTCCAGTTTGTCCCGCTACCATCCGAAAGCACTCCGCCAATCGCCCATGCCGATCCGGTTGTTGCCGCCACTATTCCAGCCACCAGCCATAATTTCATTCTTTTCATCGCTCGTTCCTTTCTGTTTGTTTTTACTTATCCACCCTTCTCATTTCCCGCCACGCGCCGTCCAAAAACACAAATTGCAAAATGTCATTTTCCTTGAGGAGATAGTGCAATTCACAATCCAAAACCACTCCCGCCCCGTTCGTCAGTTGTATTCCACCGCTCGATGCCGCGCCCCGCATATACATCATCATCCCTTCCGTTATCCCATTCGTCTGTATCTGCGGATTCCCCAGGCTGATCAGCGTATTCGTCGTCGTTACTACCAGGTTTCCATACGGCTCTATCGTCGCGCCATTCGTTAAAACCTGCTGACTGCTCGCCAGAACCACATAGTTCGACGCCCGGACTGTCCCCACTTCCCAATCCCCACCGATCCCCACTCTCCTGAACGCATAGTTCCGGATCCCGTTCATCAGGTTTTCACTGACATGACAAAACTCCGGCGCCGGCTGTTGCGGATACCCCACCGCATTGCTCGATAACGCGCACACCGGCGCATACCCGACGACCATACCCACACGCGATGTTCCGCTCTCCGCATAGGCCACATCCACCGTCACGTTGATCGTGCCGGCCGCCACTATGTTCGTTATCTGCCATGCGTCCACATCCCCCAATATGGTCTCGGTAAACAGGTAATGGCCTGCCTCTATGTCGGTCCCAACTCTGCCGGCCACCGAATAATCCCGAAACTCGCCTACCACCCGGTAACTTGTCCCGGCCGTCCATTCGCTCCACGCTGTGATTTCAAGCTCACCCTGCACCAGCGGCTCCGCCGCCAGTGCCGCAAAGCAAGTTATCCCTAAAATTAAAAAAAAAATGTTTTCATCAAAACCCAAATCTGCAATGGTTAATTGTTGCCGACGATAGTCCCTGCACTATCATTCGATTGAAATTGACGGTATCCAAACTGCAACTCGCCCCGGCGATCAATGCCCCTGTGTCTTCCCGATACGCCTGGAAGATCGCCCCCCATCGGTCCGCCGCGCTCGCATTCGCCATGTCGCTCGTCCCTGTGTCCAACGTAAAACTGCTCCCATTCGCGCCATTCCACCGCACTCTCATACTCAAGACCCTGATAGTCTCCGGTATGGCCACATACAATGTCGTGTTCGTCCGCGTTACGGTTACATTGGTTCCGGTTGCCAGGACTTCAACTTGCTCATCCGCCGTGGACATTGCCACGTAGCGATATGCGAAATTCGTGCCTTGCGCGCCTACCGGTATCACAAACCCGAAGATGGCCGCATTACTGCTCCCGGTATTCGTCACTATCGCCGCACTCCCTGGCGCACCGTTGCTCGTCCACGCCACCGCTATGCTTCCTGCCACGCCGTCCACACCCGGACTTCCCGTCGCTCCTGCCGCCCCATTGCTTCCTGCCGGTATCATAAATCCGAAGCTGGCCGCGTTACTGCTCCCCACATTCGTTACCACCACCGCGCTCCCTGGCGCCCCGTTGCTCGTCCACGCCACGTCAATGGTGGCCGCCGCACCATCCGCGCCATCTGCACCCGCGGGACCCGTAGCACCGGTCGCACCCGTCGCCCCTGTCGCGCCCGTCGCACCCGTCGCCCCGTTGCTTCCCACCGGTATCACAAACCCAAAGCTGGCCGCGTTACTGCTCCCCACATTCGTTACGCTGGCCGCACTGCCTGCCGCCCCGTTACTCGTCCACGCCACGCTGATCGTCGCCGCCGCACCCGCCGATCCGGCCGCCCCGGTCTCACCCGTCGCCCCTGTCGCGCCCGTCGCCCCCGTTTCACCTGCTGGTATCACAAACCCAAAGCTGGCCGCATTCGTCGTCCCCACATTCGTTACCACCACCGCGCTCCCTGGCGCCCCGTTGCTCGTCCACGCCACCGCTATCGTCGCCGCCGCGCCATCCGCGCCATCTGCACCCGCGGGACCCGTCGCACCGGTCGCACCAGTTGCCCCGGTCGGACCGGCGGGCCCGGTCGGTCCCACTATCCCGCTCGTTACCGCCACGCTCCCAATGTATATCTGCTCCGCGTATATCTTCCCGGCAACGTAAACGTCCCCATTGGTTATCTGCTTGATATACACATCGCTCACTACCGAATTAGTCAGCCCATTCCCGTATATCCCCAGCGTCACCGTCTGCGTCGCGGTCGCGCTTGCCACAAAGTAATTGCTGACCGCCGCCGCCGCTGTCCCTTGCAATACCAAGCCGTCCACCGCCATCGTCACTGAACCATACGCCGTGCTCTTGCTGAATCCTGCCAGATAGAGCTTATTCTGCCCTACCGCCACCTCCCCCGTCACTACACTCCCTGCCGTCGAAACCAGCCCGGTATATATCCCTGTCAAGTCGCAGATGTTCGCCCCGGTCGCCCCTTTCCGCCCTACCCGCAACCCGTCAATAATACTGCCGCTCCGGATAAACCGCCCGCTCACTCCGTCATAAATCGCCACATCCCCAGCCGCCACCGCCCCCTTCGTTGCCACAGTAGGATAATTTTGCGCCCAGCATGTGCCGGCCACAATCATCAGCAGTAGTGCGTTTATTGCTTTCCTCATGCGATCCGTCCAATCCGTCCGGCCTCACTCCGAAAACGGCTCAATCCTTACCACCCCAGCCTCACCGCCCGCGGCCTCAATGAATTTCGCGCATTCCACCGTCCGCCGATGCCAAACCATCGGCGCGCTCGTTACCGGAAAATACACCCCGGCGCCCGCGCTCACGGGATCCGTGCCGTCAAACGTCGCCAACACCGCCTTGGTCTTAACGCTGACGTAAAAATGGCTGGCCTTTGCATGTAGCGCGGAGGCCTCCACTACTGTCCCGCCTACCGCAATTTCTTCGCCCAGCGCTCCATCCCCCGTCGGCCTCAACTGCCCTTCCAAATTCACTACTCTCGCATTCATGTCTTCCCTCCTTGTTTTGTTCCTCCATCAACCATTGACCATCATCCATTAACCATTCCGCAAGGTTATCTTCCAAAGATAACTTTCCTCTGCACTCCCTGTTGGTCCACTATCCTCTCTTCCAAACTCTGCAACTCGTTCTCCGCCCGCGCCTCGGCCTTCGCGTGTTCTACCGGGTCCAGCACGTATTCCGCGTGCGCGCCATACTTGATGGCTGTCTTCAAAAACGCCGGAAAATCTACTTTCACCCAATAGTCAGTTTCCGTATATGGGTTCCTGTTACTGTTTACCTGGAGCGCCTTGTAGCTCTCGCCGCTGGTCGCGTAATAACACAAGTCCCCTATCGCATAGGCTGTCCCGGCATCCCATTCGGTCAGTGAATACTCCGGCACTGGCGGTCGAAACCAGATCCACGGCCGCGCAGGCGCCTCGTCAGCATTCACCAAAAGCGCGTCGCCATATAAAGCCACATCCGTCACTAACCCAGCCTTCCGGTATATCCGCGGGTCCTTCTCAAATACGCAACTCCCCAAATCTACCGCCCCAATCTCGCTCTCGCCTTCTTGCTGAAAATCTATCGTCCTTAGAAACTCCTCGCCCACTTCTTCCCACCAGTTCGTCTCCGTCTCCGGGTCTTGCCCCACATTCCCATCCTGTAAGCTCACGTAATACTTGTCATCCCCTTCGGATGTCTCAAAATATACCTCGTCGCCCGTTGCGTAGTTCAACGTCACGTCCCAGGCCGCCCGATATTCTCTCTGCTCCGCCAGCATGATCTCCGGCCAGAATGTCCTCTGCCATGCCGCAATCATCCGCTCGTTGATGTATTCGGCAATCTGCGCCATCTGTGCGGCGCTATAACTCGCCGTCAGCGGGTCTATCCCCCGCATCCGCACTATCGCCTCATACACACTCTTTATCGTGCAGGTTTTCATAAAAAATCCGTCCGATCAGTCCGATATGTCCGAACGTCCTATTTCCGTCTTCCGTATTCCGTCGTTCCGTTCTTCCCCCACACTTTCCGGTATGTCACCTTCCCCAGCCTGTTCCTCATCGCCTTCACCGTCCGCGCCCCATCCTGTATCCCAAACTCGCGCCGATCCTGGTCTTTCCAGTATTCTTCATCTTTCATTACGTCGCGCCCGCACCCGTCCACCGCATTCATCACCGCCACGGTGGAAAGTTGCCTTTTCAATCGCCCGGTCTTCCCTATCCGCCGAAAGTCCTTGCGTTGCATTGCCAGTTTGCCGTCCAAGACCCGCGCCGCGGCCAACTCCAACCGCCTGCGCTCCAGCACCGCCCCCATGTCCACCGCCAACCCCAGCGCCTCTCTCGAATATCCACTCATTTGAAATCTCCAATCTGAAATGTTAAATCGCCTTTGCCGCCGCCGGCCTGCCCTCCATAGCTCCTGGAGCGAAGGAGGGCAACGCCCGCGCCCCGCCTTCCCGCCCAATCTGCACGTTCTCCCCATACTGTTGTGCCAATACCTGCAATCTCTGCAACCGGCTTTGCATGATCGCCAGCTTATCCGGCGCCATGTCCTTGTAAATGTCCGGATTCATCTGCTCCATGTTCTGATATAACTGTAACCGCAACTGGTAATTGATGCTCCCATCGTCCGGCAGGTCCGGCTCGGTCCCCGCCCGAATCTCCTGGTATGCCTTGATCTCGGCCAGCGCTTCCGCCTGGTTGGCCTGGTCCACGTCTAACAACGCCGCATCGGCTAATTCCGGACTCAACCGCCACAATAACGCGCTCACTATCGGCGCGGTCTGGATGGTCTTGTCCCGGTCTATGGCCAAGAGCATGTCCTTCACTATCCCACCCACTTTCTCTAAATACTCGGGGTCCAAGTCCTGTGGATTGAATTGCAAATCAATGTCAAATTGGCCTTGGATTTCTTCCCGGCTCTTGAATACCTGCTGGCCTTGCTTGTTGGTTATCCGCGCCAGCATTTCATCAGGCATATACTGTTGGCATAGTTGGAATACCTGCGTCAACGCTTCCCGCAAGTTCATCAGCCACCATAAAACCTTGAATTCCCTCTGTAGTTGCACGATGTCCGGCGCCACCTCCGGATTGGTTCGCCCGAAATACTCGTCCATTTGTCGCCGCATTTCTTTCATCATGTCCACGACGGTCTTGGGATACGCTGGCGGCTTCATCCACTCGAAATCACCGTCCCGCTTGGCCTGTAGCTCAATCAACGGCCTGATATGCAAGGCACCCATTCTCTGCCGGTTCCGCGTGATTATCGGCGGCACTCCGGCTATTTGCGCATGGTCCCCAAAGCTGTCGCAATAGAGCTTCATCAGCCCTTGATATGACCCCGCCAATTCCGCTAAGCCGCGCGAATCGCATAGCCGGCTGGTCAGGACTTCTCGCTGGAATGCGTGCCCGGGATACCCGCCATGCGCATAATCAATCAGACGCCGCTCGGTCGCGGCCTCGTCCACGTCGTAATGGAATACCACAAAATACTTGCCCGGCACTCCATCCTCATTCGTCGCCGTGTAATAGGCCGTAACGATCTGATATAGCCCTTTGTAATGTATTGCCTGGCGCGTTACTATGTTCCCATTCTCATCCCTGATGTATTCCGGAAATGCCGCCACGCTCTCATGCCCGCCTTGCCGGCTCCCATCGCTTTGCCGCTTGCCTATTACGGCCTCCACAAAGCTATCACTCCAGCCCTGGCTGATCTTGCGCTCGATGATCTGTGTCTTGGTCAGCCATTCGGACTCAAAATAGACCCGCGCTTTCTGGAATTCAGTCGTGTTGAGCGGGATATACCAATCCTCATAAAGTCGCTTAGCCTGGATGTCCGGCCCGTTCTGCCTGACATACGGCACCGGAAATTCCGCCGCGCCGCGCTCTCTTAATTCCTTGATCACCTTCTTCGCCCGCGCCGGCCGAATCCCCGGAAAATACTCCATCAGCTTCGCCGTCAAAAATTCCTCGCCCAACTCCTTGCTCGCCAATGCCGCCTTGAAATCCTCCGCCGCCTGCATCGCTTGTCTTTGAAGATCCGTCCCATCTGTCGGATTTGTCTGGCCGCTTTCCTGCAAAACGTCCATGACATTTTGCAAATACAGTTCCATCAACTCATCCGCCGTCAGCGTCTCCATCTTCAACGCCGTCTCGCGCCGCCAGGCTATCCCCAATAACCCCACCGCCGGACTGTCCCCACTCACGTAATTCGCCAATTTCAGCAGTTCCCGAATCCACTTGACGCCCCAATAGTTCCGGATCACCCACCGCATCAAAATCGCCATGTTCCCGGCCATCCTGCTGTCCGTGCTTTCTATGGCCTTGAAATTGATCTGCGCCCGCATTGCGGCCACCAGCATCAGCATCACGTCTTCGTTGATCAGCATGTCCGCTATCCGCACCCGCATATCGCTGGCGCCCTCAAACGGCGCCGGCTCCTCGTCGTCATTCACATCCGCATGTTTTAACCCGTCCGCCGATTGCTTATCCCAACGACAAAAACGGGTGGACTCCGTGTCCACCCGTGTCGCCCAAATCGTATTCCGGCTCTCCGCCACTATCTGATCCACTTCCGCCTTCAACTCCGTCAAAGTCGGCTCGGTAACAAGGGCGTCCCCGCCATCCGCTTTAACTTCGTCAATGGGTCTGTTCTCGTCTGGCATTCGGTGTCTCCCACTTTCAAAATGTCATTCCCGCTTTCGCGGGAATCCAGCCACCAGGGACCCGGGCGCTTACCGCCGCCCGGGCCCCCGTCCTTCGATCAGTCGGATCCGTCCAATCCGTCCGATCTCTTGCCTTACCGTATCACCTTGAAGTAGAACCGCACTTCGCCGGCCGTATTCTCGCTCAACGCATTCTCCGAATTCGGCGTGAACACGAAATCAATTGCGTCATCCGCCGTATAGACCTTGCGCCCGGTCGCGCTGTCCGTCAATGCCGTCACCCGCGTCTGCGATTCGGCCTGAATCGTCACGCCGTCAACAACGTCATCCGTGGTCGTTCCCAGCGTCTTCGCCGCCTGCACCACATTGCTCGTAATACTGGTCATGAAGTCGCCAGTCTCTAATGTCGCGCTCGCCAGCACATCGTCATTCTGCGCCGTTACTCCTGTCAGACCATCCGCGGTCTCTAATGTCGCGCTCGCCAGCACGTCGTCGTTCTGCGCCGTTACTGTCGCAAGGACGGTGAATATATTAGTCACGCCGTCAACAACATTCGTAATGTCAATCGTTGTATATGTTACGTTCGTCGTCGCCGACTTCGTGGTTGTCGCCACATTCGTTCCAAACGCCTGCGCTGTCGTTGTTACGTTCGTCGTCGCCGACTTCGTGGTCGTCGCCACATTCGTGCCCGCTGGCGCAACGCTCGGCGTCACGCTATCCAAACAGTCAATCTCGCTGGCAACCGTAACCCCCGCCAATACCGTGGCCGTGCTAAGCGCCACATTGGTCATGTTCGTGCTTGTCGCCGTAGTCACACCCTGGTAGGCGCGCCCAAACTTACTCCAGACTTCCGTTTTGTTGCTGTCCAATTCGGTGCTGTCCAGATAAAAGTCCGGATCCGAGCCATCGCCCACGATCACGCACACGCTTCCTGTCGCATTGTCGCCGGCATTAAAAGCCGTTACCAGCTCCATGCCGATCAACTCCACCCTCTGCTTGGCCTTGACAGTGAATACCGTGCTGTTCGTCTGCGGCGTGTCCACGTTCGTTTCCGTCATGTCCGCATACGTGAATGTCGCCACATGCGTCGCCCCGACAAAGCCGCGCTCCTGCTCCAATACCGGCCGATATGACGCTCCTTGTAATAGACTGGCGCCCATTAACAGAAATGTCATTCCCGCGAAAGCGGGAATCCAGTTGCTTTTTCTTTTCTTCATTATCCTGTTTCCTCCCGGTTTTCAGGTCAGCCCGGTCCGGCACTCGCCGGACCGGACCCTTCCTTTATGTCCTTGTTGTCCTTTAGGTCCCTTCCCTCTTAGCTCGCAATGTTCGCCATACATTGCCCGGTCGGATTCAGGCACTTCAGCAGATACACGGCGTCGTGATACCCGCGCGGCCCGCCCGATTTCCTCGGCTCAATCCAGCTTGCCGGATTGTCAAGGAAGCACAGCTCCCACATGTCCATATCCAGGAAGTAGCCGCTCCGGGAACTGTTCGCCGTCACGGCGCCGGTCCCTTCCGTGCATAGCAGATACCAGCTCGGGAATACCTTCACTTTCCCGGCATCGAACTCAAAGAAGTCCACCACGCGCATGAGCTTCTTATCCTCGGCGTCCAGGTTATAGCGCGTCAATGCCTGGGCTGTGTTCACGTCTTCCACATGCCTCTGCGCCCACGTGCTCATCTGCGTTTTGAGCTTGATACCCACATACCCGGTCAGGTCAACCGCCTCTTTCTTCTGCGTGGCCGCCGCCTCCAGCATGGCCTCCATCTCCGCCGGCAGGAATGCCGCCAACGTGCTTTCATACACACATGCACTGTTCGGCCGGTAATTCGCGGGCACCGGCTTAACCGATTGCGCGCTGGATGCCAGCCAACTGCCTACGCCGCGTGAACGATATGGCGTGGAACCCGACTCCACAGCCATGTCCACTGAACTCAACAGCTGTTTCTCGATCATCTGACCGAGCAACAGCGCGTCGTCTTTGGCCTGTTTGGCTTCTTCTTTCCCAGGCTTCACACCATAGGTATGCGTCAGGTTCGCCAATCGGCTTACCATCCAGCCTTCGGTCATCAGCCACATGGCATACGCCTCGATCTGCTCGCGGTTGGTATGCGTAAACGTGGATATGTCCGTCCCGTCCAATATGCCTTCAAACTTACGGTCCGGATATACCTGCACCGGCCATGAACTCAACATGTTGTAGGGCTTCTTGCCCCGCTTGAGTAGCCGTGAAAACGGCACCTTATCGCTCTGCGCGATAAAAATTGTGTCGCCCACCTCCGCCACTTTCAATACCTGATCAGCTTCATAAATTCCCGGCATAGTAATACCCTCTTTCTTGTTTAGGGGCCGCCCTGATCAGTCCGATCCGTCAAATCAGTCCGAAATGGGTCAGCCTCCAAAGATTTTTTCGAATTGTTTTTCCAACGCGTCCTTGTCTCCCCCGGCCGCTTGAAACTCTTTCGAATCAAAAGCGGCTTTCCCTTTGCTCCCGGCGCTTACCGGCGGCTTGCGCGTGGCGCCGTTGGTTTCCGGCAACTTCGGCGGCTTGGGATCCGGCGTCTTCGGCTTTGGTTTGCTTGCTTTCTCCAACCGCGCCTTCCGCCCCGCCGCCATGTCTTCGCGCATCAGTTTCGTGCGTTCCAACCATAACGTCCGGGCCGGTCCGGCTACGTCCAGCAGTTCATCCTCAACCAACGCTTCCCGCTCCGCCACTTGCTGGGGCGTCATGCTTTCTTTGGGGTCCGACCCCTCATATCCGTCCCGGTGTGTCCGTAACCACTTCTTCCACTCACGCAGATTTTCAAACCGATTCAGCGTCTTCGCTTCTTCCGGCGTAACGTATTCGGGATCCAATCCCAACTTCATTACAGCCAGAACATGCTCGTCCTGGATTTTCACTTCCAAGTCTTTGAGCCGCGCTTTCGTCTGTTCGGCTTCCGATTCCGCGTTCTTCCGCTTGATGTTGAGTTCATGGATGCGCTCGTTGATTTTGGCTTGCGCTTTCACGCTCAACCCCTCAACTTCGCCTTCCTTGATCTCATCTTCAGCGCCTTCGTCTGATCCGTCCGATTTGTCCGATTTGTCCAATCCGTCAGATTCGTCCGTCTCCGCCGGCGGTTTCTTGTCCAGGTCCGCCGCCTCTTGGCTGGCATCCCCTTCAAACCCCGCCGTCAGCCTTCTCTCCAGCGTGTCCACAGCTTTTCCGGTCTCGGTGGTAGGCTTCTGGTCTTCCGCCTCACTCGCCTCGCCCGCACCTGCTGCTACAGTGTCTTCAGCTTTCGCATCCATGATGTTCCCCCATCATTAAGGTTTATCCCTGCGCTTTGCCCGACCGCGCAGTATGGTCCCTTTCTGCCTACAATTTCCCATGCCTTCCCCCCCTACTCAATACCCCGCCCCGCCAAATGACCCCAAATGATCCCAAATGACCCCAAATCCCCCTCATTAGCTTGCCCCTAAAACGCAAAAAGTCCGGGGATTTTCATCCCCGGTCTTCCCTCAATCCGTCTGATCCGTCCGATCAGTCCGATATGCTTTCCTTACTTCTTCCTCGGCTGCCGGCGCGTCCCGCGATTCCCAACCCCGCGCCCACTCCCATCACGCCTGCGCGTTCCGCCACACGCGCCACGCCCACCGCGTCCTGCATTTCCCTTTGCCATCTTCCTCACCTCCTTTATTGTTTTTTCTTTTTCAGGTCCGGCGGCCGGCGTCTGGCGTTCGTCTTGCTACCCCCTCTTCCTCTCATTCGCCTTCTGCACTTCCTTCAAAATCTGCTCCTGCGCTTCGGCCAATGCCGCCATGCACCCCGCCCGGAATGTCCGCTCCTTGTCCGATATTTCCATTGTCATGATCAGTTCATGCTCAATCTCCTCCATCCCGGCCAGATAGGCCAGAATCGCCGCCAGTAACGGCGTCTCGGGATCCACCGCAAAGGCTTCCGCCATCTTCCGCGCGCCCATTGTCGGCTTAACCGGCACCACCCTATTCCTTTTCCAAAACATCATTCGGCACCCCCTTCGTAAATACCCTGATAATCTCTTTCGTCACATACCGCCCGCGTTGCTTCCTTCTCCACTTCACCCTATGCACCAGCCCGGCCGCCACTACCTTGTCCAAATCCCACTGCGATATTCCCAAACACCGCAATATGTCCTTCTGCCGACAAAACACCGTCTCCGGTAATCCAAATAATCCCATGTTTTCCTCCCTCCTTTGTCTTATCGGTTCCGTCCTTCCGTTTTCCGTCCTTCCGTCATCCTTCCCCCACCGGTTGCGCCCTGCGTAGCTCATTGAGCAGAGCAGGGCAACCTCCTCGGCCCTCTCCGCACTCTTGTCTGGCCTCCGGCGGCTGGCGTCTGGCGTCCGTATGAAACCCCGCCCCGCGCCTCATAATCGTTCGGCCCCACGTCCTCGCACTCGGCCATGAAAAAATACCTGATCAAATCAATCGGGTCCTTGCACGCCCCTTCCTGCCCATCCGCATTCATCCAGTTTTCCAACGCATAAATCGAATTCACACACTCCTCGCTCACAAAAAAATGCGGCGGATTCAAAAATCTTCGATCCGGACCCTCCGTCCGATCAGTCTGATCAGTCTCCTCATAATCCAATGCTGAGTTTATCGCACTCACTCCATCCGCTATGTCCGCCCCCGGCGCCAAGTAAAAATTCAAGAAAATGTCGTCAAACGCCGTCTGTAATGTCACCGGACGGTCCTTCTCTATCCGCGGCTCGCTTGCCGCCCGACTGTCAATAAACCTCGATGTAATAATCTCGTCCGCCCCTTCCGGTATGTCATCCCGCCATAACGCCAAATCTTCCTCCTTCGGATACGCTTCACGCCCTACGCTCCCCGCTCCACGCTCCATGTGTTTCCGCCAGTCTGCCCACCGCTCCAGCCTCGCTATCTCGAACTTGTATCTTAAATTTCCAAACCCGAATGCCGGCTTTTGCCCTTCCCCGGGTGCCCCGTCATTTATCCCGTCCTTCTTGCCGCTTGGTATTGCCCAGGGCCCCGGGATCCCCACGCCCGGTATCTCATAGTTGCCCGGCCATTCCCGATACAGAAACACATCCTGCCCTTTGCGCCTGAACCAGCTCATAAAATTGTTCCGATCCTTCGCCGGATCCATGAAAAAATAATTCGTCCCTGTAGCCGGGATGTCCTTCGCCTTCACTACATGAATCTTCCTGTTAAACTTCGGAATCAAAACGCTGATCGTCTTCTCCGCCTGCCCATAAAATCGCTCACGCACATACGCCTTGCTTTTCTTCCTCAAATCCGCCATGACTTCCTTCGGATTTCCGTAGGGATTGTCGCTCGGATTAAAAAACACCACCGCTTTCCTCGGATCCACACACCGCATCACCCTCGGCACTTCATCAAACACCCGCTCCGTCTTCCGTCCTTCCGTCTTCCGTCTTCCGTCTTCCGTAATCCAAGCCAGAACATCTTCTGGCTTGGATTGCGCCGCCAGCGCCGCCCGGTGCCCATCCACCGCCTTCCATAGCTCCCTGTATTCCTCCTGGCTTAAATGCAACGCCCTTGCCTCATCCGGCGCGCCACCGTCTCTCGGACACAAATACGCTGTCGTTGTCCTCACAATCGTCGCGCCATCCCCAAATATCTTCACGGTTGGCGTGTAGCCGTTTATCGGCGTGAACGTCAATATCCCGCGCCCGGCCCGCGTCGCCAACCGTAGCATGATGTCATCCACCCAATCGGCCGGTATCAACTCGTCCGGTGCCACCAGATCCGCCTCCATACCCTGCAATGCGGTGTCCTTGTTCTGCATGTAGTTCAGGAATGCCGCCTCGCTCCCGTTGGGCGTGATAAAAGAATTCTCACTGAATCCCGTCTTCTTCTTGTATTTAATGTAGGCCGTCAGCCCGGCCGTCTGCACTTGCCATTCCGACGGCATATATTTCCAGAATAGCGGTTGCTGATCCCGCACACTGCGCGGATCGCTCATGTGCATTGCATACACGCGCGCATTCTCCTTTTCGGCCATCATCTGCATACACCGCTTCGCCGCGTATTCGCTCTTAGCCGCCCGGTTCCCGCCCATGATCAGCAACATCTTCACCGGCCGGTCATAACCCAGACATTTCCTCATCCTCTCACAAAACCACTCCCACACTTCCCCGTCAGTCGGTTCCTGCCCGGCGTCTGGCCTCTGGCGTCTGGCGTCCTCAAGAAATGCCAGACGGCATTTCTTGAGAAAATGGCGGTCATAGCACCACCCAATCCCCAGCAACGCGTCGCACACATGCCATATCGGCGGCTCGTAGCCATTCCTTAGCGGATCCGCCAACTCCGCCTCAATCTCCGCCGCCCGCATCCGAAACAGCTTATTCGCCGCCACCTCCGGCGTCGTCCCCGATACACCCGCCTCCGCCTGGATGTCCAACCACCCCGGCGCCGGTATCCGCGCATGCCCCTCAATTCCCTTCATGTTCCTCCTTCCTCGATCCGTCTGATCCGTCCGATCGGTCTGTCCTAAACTCCCTCTCCATCCACCGCACCACGTAATCCACCACGCTGCTCACAAACGGCATGTCCTCATTCTCCGTCATGCCTTGCGGATCAAACCGCTGATACCCGAACTTCGCCACCAAGTTTTCCAGCGTCTCGCCATGTTGCAAACAAATCGAAACAGCCGTTGACCACGCATCCGCCCAGCCATCGAGCATACTTCCCGCCTCGTCAAACGTCAGAAATACCTCCCCGGGCCTCCGCCCTTCCGTCCTTCCGTCTTCCATCCTTCCGTCTTCCGTCTTCCGTCTTCCGTCTTCATACAGCCCCACCGTAATATAAAACTTCACCCGCTTCTCACCCCACCGTATCACCGCCTTATGTGTCACACTTGCCCGCGTGTCTGGTAATCGTTCTCTTGTCATTTCACAATCCTTTTGCAAATCACCCTCATCAATCCTTTCCACGTCCGCGGTCTGTGTGCCGTCCTGTCCACCTCAATCCATAATCGGGTTTCATTCCCCGCATCCAAACACCGCAAAGTGTGCACCCCTCCAAACATTGGACCAAAAAACACCACCTTCCCAACCTCCCTCGCCTCACGCACCGCCGCCAACCGTTTTCTCTCCCGCGCCAACACTCCCTTTCTGCTTCTCTCTAACAACTTCGCCCTGCGCCGTTTCCAATAATTAGGTGACATATGCTTTTCCTATATGACCTTGTTGGAGCGACGGACAATCGGGCACCGCAACCGCATTGCAAGCCTCTACGGCCTTTTCAATTTCCACAAGTTCTGCCTGTTCTACCTGTTCACTTGACATCGGACACCTCCTTCGATTTGATTAACACCGGCCGTTTATTCTTCTGTTTTGAGTATCATCCGCATCAACTCTGCCGCGACTTGCGGGACGATTGCATTTCCGAGTCCTTTAAGTTTAGCCACTCTGTCGGATACCCCATAAGCCAAGCGACCCATGCCGGATTGAGAGAACCAGTCGTTTTCGTCTTGCCAAGTGCAAAATCTTTTTTCAGTACAGTTGTTGTCAGATCGTCTCCCGCATGACGTTTGCCTGACCGATTTTCTGTCCGTGACATATCCGCTTGTCCCCCTTGCCTGGGTGTCGGCCACATCTTGACTTGATTGCTCAAGGTTATCTGGTGTCCTTTTTCCCATCGTGCTTTTATTTTGTCCGTATTCTTGTATTCCCCTCTGCCGCAAGCATCCGTGGTCGGTGTTCGCCACAATCCAAACTCTGTCGCGTCTGTGTTTGGCATCAACGGCGCAAGCTGGAATAATGACCGGCCAGCAGGTGTAGCCGATCCTCTCCAAGTCAGAAAGCACACGGTCGAGTTCCATTGTGACGATTCCACGCACATTTTCGCCAATAATCCAAGCGGGTCGTGCTTCGGCAATAACCCTAACCATTTCCGGCCAGAGGAAGCGGTCATCTGCCGCGCCGCCTCGCTTCCCGGCACAAGAGAACGGCTGGCAGGGAAATCCTCCGGTGAGAATAAAAGCCCCTGCGTATTTTTCGGACGGGAAGGTTCGCACGTCGGGGTATATTGGCACGTCCGGCCAGTGTTTTTGCAAGACTTTCTGGGCGTATGGCTCACACTCGCAGAATGCAATGGTTTTGATTCCGCACCATCTGGCGGCAAGTGCAAATCCTCCGATCCCACTGAATAAGTCAACATGGGTGTATCTATTTTCATTCATTTCACCAGCCCAAGTCGTTGCCGAATTGAATACACGCTCCTACACGCCATAAACTCCCGCTTGTAAGGCTCTAACTCGAACACCTTGCTACACTTGTATTGTCCGTCCTCTTGCAACGCCACGATCATTTGGTTTCTCCTGCGCCGCCTCTGACGGCGGTGTTGGAGCGACGGACAATCGGGCACCGTCGCACCGTGCATTGACTCCAGACGTTTTCAAGCACCGACTCGCGGTTCGCCGGATGCCGGCAGATTCGCTTGCCGTGGCACCGACCCGAGGCAAAGCG
>Ga0265297_10002510_pt1 | contig 37029 bp, 37 predicted proteins | sample Munlanlwell13791_FD_192502 | JGI IMG/M metagenome (GOLD analysis project Ga0265297, IMG submission 192502) | Leachate microbial communities from a municipal landfill in Southern Ontario, Canada - Leachate well 137-91 | ecosystem: Engineered > Solid waste > Landfill > Unclassified | place... | reverse complement strand
ATTTAGAAAAAGCAATTAAGGCTGATCCATTTTTTGCTGATTCTTATGTAAGGCTTTCGCAGGCATACCAGTTGAAAGGAGATAGAGTAGGGGCTCAGATTTATTTAAATAAGGCACTTGCCGTTGATCCCGGCAACGAGCTTGCGCTAGATATAAAAAACAAAAGCTGTAAGTTTATCTGCGTTACGAAATAAGACTATAACAATTTTTATTGCTATAGCTTACTTTTTTGTTATTATTCAATATTGCCAACCGCTAATTTAATTTTAGGATTTGTTCACAGTAGCCTTTTAGCAGGTTTTTATATTGAGGTTTCATTTTTGAAGAAGAAATTATTTTTTTTGCCTTATTAAGGAAAAATAAAATTTCTGTTTTACTGCAATCTAAAGCCCCAGTGTGTTCTGCAATTTGCCTAATTTTTTCCAAATCTTTTTTTCCCGCATTTTCTTTTGACAGTATTTTTTCTATGAAACGCCTGCCTGTGTTATCTGTTTTTTTGTAAGCGTACCATATGGGGATTGTTTTTTTTGCTTCTTTCAGGTCTGTAAACGTGGATTTTCCTATTTGGTCTTCCTCGGCGAACAGGTCTAAGACATCATCTTTTATCTGAAAAGCTCTGCCTAAATATATTCCGTATTTAAAGAGTTTATCAATTTCTTTCGGCCCGGCCTTGGCTAAAATTGCACCCATCATTAGTGGTGCAGAAAATGTATAGTAGGCAGTTTTTAAATCATATATTTTATAAATATCTTTTTTACTTATTTCACCGACATTTTTAATCCCGGATAAAAGCTCAATAAATTCTCCCGTACCCGTATACATTGCGGCATCCAGGAGTATTTTTAATGCTCTTTCTTTTTCTCTGTAATTTTGCTTTACGGATAAAAAAGCATGCAGGCTTAAGGCAAACATTACATCGCCAACGACAATGCTTAAGTCAGCGCCGTTAAATTTTGCCCGTTTTTTGTTGATAAGGTATTTATTAAGCATCGCATGCATTGAAGGCTTGCCTCTCCGGGTTTGCGATTTGTCTATTACATCATCGTGGATAAGCATAAAGTCATGCAAAAGCTCGCAGGATATAGCGCTTTTATAGAGGCCGGGCAACATCTTGTCGGAAAAACCGCGAAAGCCCACTATGAAAAGTACAGGCCTTATTCGTTTGCCGCTACGCGAAACAAAATCTTTTATATGTTTAAATAAAACCGGCGATATCTTACGCAGGGGATACAATTTTTCTACATCGCGGATATAAACTTTAAGCTCTTTTTCTACCTTATTTTTTATTTTCAAAAACATTGCCTTATGGTAACATAAGCATAAGTCTAATGCAAATAAAATAACCCTAATATGCTTAAAAATCTTATCGAAGCTTTTAGGTTGCCTTTCGTCGGCGCAAGTATCCTGCCTTTTATATTTGGCTCTGTAATTAACAGGAAAAACTTTAGTTTTCCCGGCTTTATTCTGGGGCTTTTTGCCGTAATCGCCACGCATATAAGCGCAAACCTTGTAAATGATTATGCTGATTCCCGTTCCGGAGCTGATTGGCAGGATAAAAATTCTTATAAATTCTTCGGCGGTTCAAAGTTTATCCAGCAAAATATATTTTCCGAAAGATTTTATCTCAAATTTGCTATTCTTTTTGCTATTATTTCTGCTTTTTCAGTTTTGCTTCTTTCTTTGGTGCTTAAGACATTTCTTGCCGTCTTTATCTATGGTTTTGTTATAGCCTTGAGTTGGGTTTATTCGGTAAGCCCTATCCGTTTGTCTTACCGCAGGGTTGGAGAAATTGCTGTTTTTATATTGTTTGGGCCGGTTTTAGTCATGGGCGGTTATTTTATACAAACTAAGATATTCCCCGACTTGAAAGCTTTTCTTCTGTCAGTGCCCTTCGGATTCTTCACAACAGCTATTCTTTTCGCCAACGAAGTTCCTGATTTTGCCGACGATAATAAGGTAGGCAAAAATACCCTGGTAAGCATAATCGGAGTTGATAAATCGTTTTTATTCTACTCTTTATTGGTAGGGTCAGGCTTTCTATCTATATTAATCAATATATTCAAAGGTTTTTTGAGCCCCTGGGCAGGTTTGGCATTTATATTGGTTATTCCCGCATATTCTGCAGCAAAGATAATCAAAAATTATTCCGACAGTAAATTTAAACTCATTCAGTCTTCGAAACTCACTATAGCAATACAGGCTTTTGTCAGTATTTGCCTTATTCTGGTTACGTTATTAAGTTAAATTGTATAATGACTGGTTACGTTAACCGGTTGCGGTTGCGCCGCTCGTTTCGTCAGTCGTCTATACGGTTGCGCATCAAAGAAACATAAAAAGACGAATGACGCTTGACACAACCGATACTAGCCGCGCAACCGATATACGTCTTACGGTTTGTACAATATGCCTAAAATTATAATTATCGGTGCAGGTTTTGGCGGCTTAAGCTGTGCACTTGAGTTATCTCACGCTGACTGTAATCTTGAAATTATTGTTATAGATAAAAAAGAAACTTTTGATTTCTTGCCTTCGCTTCCCGATACCCTAGGGAGAGGAATAAATCCGCAATTTTTAGCCTCAAACATAGAAGCAATCGCTAAAGAAAATGGTTTTGAATTTATTAAGGAAGAAGTTTTATCGGTAGATTTTTCCAAAAAAGAAATCTACACAAATAACGGAAAAATTGGTTATGATTATCTGGTTATAGCCAGCGGTTCGGAAACTAATTTTTACGGAAATGATAATATAAAAAACTTCGCTTATACGCTTGATAACGTAGATGATGCGAAAAAAATAATTTCTGCATTAAAAGAAAAATCTTTCGATAAGTTTATAATCAGCGGAGGAGGTTATACCGGCATTGAGGTGGCAACTAATTTGAGGCGTTTTTTTTATAAGAAGAAAAAAGAAGCAAAAATAATTATTGTTGAAAAGTCAAAATCTATACTTGGCCCATTGCCTGAATGGATGAAAAATTATACAAGAAAAAACCTTGCAAGGCTGGATATAGAAGTATTTACTCAAAGTGCAATTACGCGAATAGAGGGTAGCACTGTTTATGTTTCCGGGCAGGAGGTATTCGATAATGCTTTAGTAGTCTGGGCAGCAGGGGTTAAAACAGCTAAGTTTATCCAGGAGTTGAACGCAGAAAAAAACACACAGGGAAGGTTAATGGTAGATAATAACCTTCGGCTTAATGATAATTGTTTTGCCATAGGTGATGCTGCAGATGTTAATTATAAAGGAAATTATTTACGAATGGCAGTCCAATTCGCCATAGTGCAGGGGAATTTAACCGCAAAAAACATTATCAGATCCATAAAGCACAGGAAACTTGTGGAGCATAAACCAATCGATTTGGGCTATATTATACCTATGGCAAATAATTATTCCTGCGGGAATGTTTTTGGAGTAAATTTAAAAGGAAAACTGCCCACCTTGCTGCATTTTTCAATGTGTATTTATCGTACGTATGGTTTTAAGAATAAAATAGGTTTTTTAGGGGATTTATTGAAAGGAGGTGCAAGATGATAGACTCAATTATTTTAATTTTAAGAATATGTTTAGCGATAGTGTTTTTGGGGCATGGTTTACAGGCAGCTTTTGGCGTATTTTCCGGCCCAGGAATAGATGGTTTTTCAAAAATGCTTTCAAGCCTTGGCTTTAAAGCCCCTGTTTTGTGGGCGTATGTATCAGCCTATACGCAGCTTGTGGCGGGAATTTTTTTGCTTATCGGATTTTGTTCACGTTTTGCAGCCTTTTCCATATTGATTTTTATGCTGGTTGCTGTATTAAAAGTGCATGCCTCTAAAGGATTTTTTATACAAGCAGGGGGATTTGAATATAATTTTGTGATTATCTGTATATGCATTATTTTGATAATGACAGGTTCGGGAAAGTTTGGCATAACCCCTAAGCTATAAACAGGGTACAGGTGACAGGGTATAGAGTACAGTTTTGACTAGTCCTGTATGCTGTTTCCTGAACCATGATTCCTGAATTCGGAGATAATATGGAGAAGTTGATTTATTTATTTTTGCTTATAGGGTTTATCTTTGGATTTTTTATTGGTTTATTTTTGGTAATTAAACCGCGGCAGGCGATAGAGTTGCAAAAAAATTTTTATGCAAAAATTAATTGGAGGATAGAACCTATTTCTTTTGAAAAAGAGATAAGAAATACACGATTGATGGGATTTTTTTTGATTGTTATTGCTGCGGTGGCTATGATTTTTGTTTTAAATAAAATTTCATTGATTTATCATCTTTTTTAGTTTATGATTATTTAATAGTATGGTTAAATTTGACGAAATAATCGGTGCGTCTTTGGAATGGACAACAGCTGTATTATTCAGGCCTTTTAGCCCAAAAAAATGGCTAATTTTGACATTTATAGCTTTTTTAGCCGGAAGTTTTTCCGGAGGCAATTCCAATTTCAGTTCCAGACACCAAGATAATCACACCAAAGAAGCTTCTGCTGCCCAGCAATATGAAAAAAAATCCTTCCAGACCGCAAGAATAGAAACCCCGGGAAAAAAACCAATTTCAAAAGAAGAAGCCAAAAGCTTTCTGAAAAAATCTGCTTCAGCTCCGGCCATCTTCATTATTGTTCTAGCCGTTATCGCCGGAATTATTTTATTATTAATACTATTTTGGATATGTTGCCGTTTCTGTTTTATATTTCTGGAAGATGTTGCCAAAAATGATGCTTCAATAGTTGCACCCTTTAAGAACAATAAAAACATAGGAAATTCATATTTTAAATTTAGCCTTCTATTTATGTTTTTGTTCATTTGCATTATCGCTCTTTTTATCTTCCTGGGGCTTAGGGTTATATCTTTATCTAACATAGGGGCATTGAGTAACCCTGCTTCAGCAGGCGTTTGGAAGATAATATCCATTTTGTTACCCTTGATTCTGCTATTTATTCTCATAATTTTAATAATTGCGTTAATCGCCATGGTTATAAATGATTTTGTAATCATCGTCATGTTCAAAGATAGAATAAAAATAACCCCGGCCATTAAAAAAGTTGTATCTATACTGTTATTGAATAAGTTAGACTTCAGTTTATATGTTCTGATTAAAATTGGCTTAGCAATTGCTTCTTCAATAATTTATAGTATTACCTCGTTTGTAGCTGTTATGGGTTTGGTTTTTCCTGCCGCAATTTCCGCAAGCATCTTTTATTTCATTTTTAAAGTCATGCCAAAAGATATACAATCGATATTTATGGTTATTATGGTTATAATTGCTATACCGATAATATTATTTTTATGGTATTGCCTTATATGCATGTATCTTCCTTTTGCAGTTTTCTTTAGGGCTTTTAGTATGAAATTTTTTGGAAGGCTGGATGGCAGGTATAACCTTTTCAGTGAGCGCATTATTTTTACAAGTGCCGAAGGCACGCAGCAAAAATAATAGCGCGAACTGACCCCCCACCACTTTTAGAAAGCTGTTTCGCAGCCAGACGGGGGGCCTAAGAGAGAACCGTTGTTTTATGGAAAATCACTCATCACTAAAAGTGGTGGGGGGTTAAATTCGACTGCACAATTTTTCACGCCTGCCTTACGGCAGGCAGGCGTGAAAAATTGTAAGTCTCATTTAAAAAAGGAGTCAAAATGAAATGCGTAAATCATACTGACAGAGATGCTGTTGGCGTATGTAATTTTTGTACAAAAAGTATATGCTCCGAGTGCGTTGTTAACTTAAAAGGAGAAATGTATTGCAAGGAATGCGTTGCCATAAAAATGAAAACCGTAAAAAAAGAAGAACATTCCCCGGCACTTGCGGCAATTTTGAGTTTTATCATCGCCGGCCTCGGCCAAATATATAACGGACAGGTCTGGAAAGGCCTGCTTATATTTGTTACCTCCCTGTTAGTTATCCCCTGGATTATAGGAATATTTGATGCATACTTTGTTGCAAAAAGAATTAGCCACGGAGAAATTGCCTTAAAGAAAAAAACCGGCTGCTTAATTGCCATGATTATATGGGTATTTGTGTTTTGGATTATGGTTTTTATATTAGCCATGCTTGCTGCCATAGCAATACCTAATTTTATGCGTGCAAGGATAACTGCAAGCGAGAATGCGGCTGCATCAGCAATAAAATCTATTTCTTCGGCGCTTGAATCTTATGCAGCGCAGAATAACAATGTTTATCCGCAAAGCGAGGAAAGCCTGCTTAATCTAAAGCCGTCATATTTGCCTTTTGCATATAATAATCGTAAAGTTTACGGTTATTTATTTAAGGAAGAGCTTACGCCTTCGGGATATAAAATTACAGCAACCCCCGTAGAATGCGGCATAACCGGGACAAAAATATATACTATTGAAACCAGAGGAAAGGCATCTGAAAGCCAATGTGCAAACCCGGGTTCTGCAGATTACAAAAGCGATTAAAAATAACATTACGTAACTTTAGTAACCTATAATATAAAGGAGGGCGTAGATGCGAAACAAAATAATATATTTATGTTTTATTTCTTTTTTATTTTTAGGCAATGTATTTTGCGACACAATAGCTCTTAAATCAGGCAAGCAAATTCAAGGAAGCATTAAGGCGAGGACGAATGATGCGGTTAAGGTTGACATTGAAGGCATAACCTTAACTTATTATCTTACTGATATAGAATCAATAAATGGCGAAAAGGTGGTGTTGCCTGTTTCTTCCCAGCCAGTTTTAAGCGTTGAGGACAAACAATCAGTTACACCTGTAGTTTCCGATAGCAATATTTTATCGGTTAGTGAGAATCTAACAGCAGCGCAGAATATAGCAGATGAAGCAACCACTGAAGAGGCTGCGGTATCTACAAATCAGCAAAACAAGGATATCTCTGGGCCCGGAAACGAAACTAGCAATAATATTTCTGAATTTGGGAAACAAACATCGAGATTCCCGCGTGGAAAAATTAGTGAAAAAGACGCAAAAGTAGCTGTTGCAGTAGTTGGAGGAATAGCTTTATTTATATTCTTTTTATCGCTTATTTTTTACGTTTATTCAGCGTTATGCCTCTATCTTATCGCAAAGAAAACTGCTGTTGAACCTGCCTGGCTTGCCTGGATTCCGATTGCAAACTTATTTTTGATGTGCAACATTGCTAAAATAAGTTACTTATGGCTGCTTGGAATATTGGGGCTATTTATTCCGTTTGTCAGTATCTTAGCTAATATTTATTTAATAGGATTGTTTGTTTATGTTTGGTATAAAATAGCCATTGCAAGGAACAAACCAGGCTGGGTAGGTATTTTAACCATCTTACCAATAGCTAATTTGGTAATTATGGGTTATCTTGCTTTTTCGGAATAAAATAATATAGAGCTGCAATGTTTAAAGGAGGAGTGGATGTTTTGCAGGGCTTGTGGTAAAGAAATAAAAGATGAGGCTGAAATTTGCGTAAATTGCGGCGTAAAAATAATAAAACCATGTGAAGGCCAAAAAGAGTGGATTGTTGCGCTGCTTTTATCGGTATTTCTAGGGCATCTCGGCATAGACAGATTTTATCTTGGCTACATTGGCCTTGGCGTATTAAAACTTGTAACATTCGGCGGCTGCGGTATTTGGTGGCTGATAGACCTGATACTTATAGCTGCGGGCCAGCTTAAAAGTGCTGACGGAAAACCGCTCGTTAAAAGATAGGTAAAAATCTTTTTTCAGATAAATAGAGCTGCTAGAAATTTTCCATCCAATATCCTTACCCATTAAATAGTTTATTATTCTGTCAATCAGTATACCGTCTTGACAGATTTGTTAATATATGTTATATTCAACATAATTGATAGTTAACACCATTAAATATATTAGGTAAGGAGGGAGAATACATATGTCTATTGAAGCTTTCGCTAACAAGCTCAATGAAATTATGCCCTTAATGTTCAAGGAATTTACCAAAAGGCTTACAAAGGAATTGCATAAAAGTAAAATAACTCTTCCGCAATTTTTCGTCCTGGAATTTTTAAGCCGGGAAGGCGGATCAAAGATGACTGAGCTTGCTCATTTTATGAACGTAACCACGGCTGCAATGACCGGCATAGTTGATAGGTTAGTGAGGGACGGCTATATTGAGCGTGTTTATGATAAAAATGACCGCAGAATAATAAAAGTTAAATTAACCAATAGAGGAAATGCCCTGGCCAGAAAAATAACCGAATGCAAACGGCAAATGATAGTTAAAACATTCGAAAAAATATCCGAAACGGACAGGGGGCACTATCTTAGGATCCTTAGCCAAATAAACAAGATATTGCTTGAAGAAAGCGATGCAGATAAATGAGAAAAATAAGTTTATTTTTTGTAATTTTTATTTTTGTTTTCATTTCTAATGTGCTGGCCGAGGATATTACCCTTACGCTCGATGAGGCAATTTCCATAGCCTTAAGGGACAACAGGAATGTTTTAATGAGCGCGAATGAAATTACAAAAGCTAAAGCACAAATCAATGAAGCTTGGTCTAAGATGCTGCCGTCTTTAACAGTGAATGTAGACAGGGATAGAACCGGTAACCTTACGGATAAACCATATTCTACAACAGAAATATCTGCCGGGTTAAAACAGAACATTTTTCAAAGCGGCCGTATTTATAATGCCATAAAACAGAATGAGTATAATAAGCAAGTTAAGCAAGCTTTATATGACAAAGAAAGAATAGAAATTGTGCTTAATGTAAAAAAAGCATTTTGCACTCTTATGCTTTCAGAATATTTTTTGGATTTAAATAGCAAGGTTTTAAAAAATACCAAAATGCATCTTGATTTTGTAAAAGCGCGTTATGAGAAAGGACAGGCATCGCAACTCGATATAGAAAACGTAACAGCATCGTTGGATAATGCAAAAAAGGTTTATGAAGCATCATTGAATCAAGTTGAGGCAAGCAAACAATTGCTGCGTAATTTATTATACCTTAAGGAGTCGGTTGGCATAACAATTATTGGAAAGTTTACATATACACCAAAAGAAGTTATGTTTGATAAAGCCTTGGTTCGCGCTCTTGGCCAGAGGCCTGAAATAAAACAATATGAGGCAAAAACCAAAGCAGATGAGCATGCTTTAAATATCGCCAAGGCAGGAAATTTACCTAGCGTAGACCTTACGCTTGATTCCTACAGCGGAACTAGATTTATCACTACAACCGGTATCGCCACTAAGTGGAAAAATTATAATGTATTAGGCCTAACTTTTAATTGGCCGATATTCGACGGCTTTGCCACAAAAGCAAAAATTGAGCAGGCAATAGTTGATTTGAAACAAACTCAAATGTTTAAGGAAAAAACCGTTCAAGACATTGTCCTCGAGCTTAGAAATGCTTATTTAGCGCTAAAGAGCTCGATAAGTTCGCTTGATTCCGCAGAATCTGACGTTAAATTCTATAGAAGTAACTTGGTTTCTGTAAAAAAGAAATATAAGGAAGGTATTGCGAGTTTGCTGGATATGGATGACGCCGGTTTAAAATATAAATTATCTATGTTTAATAAGCAGCAGGCATTGTATGATTATATTGTAGCTAAAAGCAGCCTTGATAAGGCAGAAGGGAGTATGTAATTTATGAATCCCGCCCTTCCAAAGCGCATTATGGTTATGTGTAAAAATATAGCAAACTTAGTAGAAGACAAAATTTACTATAAAAACAATAATTTTAAAAAAGGAAGGGCGGGATGAATTTATCCAAATGCAAAATTATTTTGTTTTTTATTGCAGTTCTTGTGTTAGTTTCCTGTGAAGAAAAATCCGCCCAGAAAATAGAAGAGAAAACAGCAATACCGGTACAAGTAAGAGAGGTTAAGCTTCAGGATATAGCGCAGGTCCTTGAATATGTAGGAAATATAAAAGCAAAAGATGAGGCAATTATCTATCCCAAAGTTAACGGGAAAGTAATTGAAAAAGTAAAAGAGGACGGGGCATTAATCAGCAAAGGTGAAGCAATAGTTTATCTTGATAGGGATGAAGTGGGGCTAAAGTACGAAAAAGCTCCGGTAGAAAGCACTTTAAACGGAATAATTGGCAGGGTTTATGTAGATATCGGTTCGCAAGTTGACCTTCAAACATCGATAGCTTTGGTTGTGAGTATGGATAAAGTAAAAATAGACTTAGATGTTCCTGAAAAATATCTTGCAAAAATTTCTATCGGGCAAACCGCAAATGTAAACATCGATGCTTATCCTGATGAAGAATTTACCGGGCACGTTACAAAAATAAGCCCGGTCATAGATTTGGACACCCGCACAGCACCGGTTGAGGTAACCGTTGATAATCCCGAACACAGATTAAAATCGGGAATGTTTGCAAAAGTAAAATTGATTATTCAATCACGCCAAAAAACAGCAGTTATACTAAAAGAGGCAATTATAGGAAAAGATCCCGAAACCTATGTTTTCACGGTTAAAGATAACAAAGCCAGCTTAAAAAAAATTACTTTGGGTTTTCATCAGGATTCGCTTTATGAAGTAAAAGACGGCTTGGCTGAGGGCGATTTAGTAGTTATTATGGGCCAGCAGCGCCTTAAGGAAGGCGATAGCGTGAATCCGGAAAAATAATAATTTGAAAATATGAACTTACCTGATTTTGGAGTAAAACGCCCGGTTACGAATTTGATGATTTTTTCAGCGATAGTTATTCTCGCTGCTTATAGTTTCAGCCGTCTTGGTATTGATATGCTTCCTGAAGTCGAGCCTCCGGCAATAACTGTAATTTCTTCATACCCTGGAGCAAGCCCGGAAGATGTTGAAATAAAAGTTACTGAAGAACTTGAAAACCAGCTTGCAACTACACCCGGCCTTGAAAAAATGACCTCTGTGTCTGCGGAAGGTGTTTCCCTGATTACACTTAAGTTCATTTGGGGAACCAATATTGATGAAGCCTCAAATGACATACGTGATCGTATTGACTTGTCAAAAAGATATTTACCGGATATCCCTGATGAAATGGATAATCCTTACGTTTTTAAGTTTAATACGGCAAATATCCCGATTGTATATTTAGGCATAACCGCAAAGCAAACCTATCCTGAACTTTACGATATGGTTGATAAACGCTTAGGGGACGCACTTCGCCAGCTGCCGGGGGTGGGAACAGTTCAGATACAGGGGGGAGGGCTTGAACGCCAGATTAATATTTTTGTCGATAAAGAGAGGCTCGAGGGGTATGGTTTTTCCATACTTGATATTAAGAATGTCTTAAAAAAAGAAAACATCACCCAACCGGTGGGTAATTTAAAAACAGGTCTAACTGACTACCTCATACGTCTTCCCGGAGAATTTACAACCCCCGATGAAATTAATCTGGTTATTCTGGGCAAACGTAGCGACAAAGTTGTCTATCTTCGAGACGTAGCCAGGATAGAAGATTCTTTTAAAGAAGTAATCAGCGAGGTACGTATAAATAAGCAGCCCGGCGTAATGTTAATGGTGCAGAAACAAAGCGGCACTAATACTGTTGAAGTTGCCCAGCGTGTCAAGAAGAGGCTGAAAGAACTGGAAAAGAATTTTCCTGCTGATGTTAAGATAAATACAATCTTTGACACTTCAAAAGATATCATGAATTCAATCAATTCCTTAAAATCTTCAGTATGGCTTGCTATAGTCCTTGTAATCTTTGTTGTATGGTTTTTCCTGCGCAGTGCCGCGCCCAGTATGATTGTTGCTTTAACCATACCTTTTTCTTTGCTTATAAGTTTTATCTATCTTTTCCTAAGCGGAAAAACAATAAATACGATAAGCCTTTCTTCAATAGCAATAGCTTCCGGCATGGTGGTTGATAACGCAATAGTTGTAGTTGACAATATCCACAGGCGCCTTGAAAGGGGAAACCGGCCGACAGAAGCAGCTATTTTTGGCACGTCAGAAATGTTTTTGGCGATAGCAGCTTCTACTCTTACGACAGTGGTTGTATTTATGCCCATGCTTTTTATACCGGGCGTTGTCGGTATTATGTTTGGGGAACTCGCGGTTATAGTTATAGTTACCTTAGTTGCTTCGCTTTTTACCGCCGCCACTTTCAGCCCTATGCTTTGTTCGAAGTGGATGCGTGTTGATAACGGTAATCCAAAGAAAAAAATGTTTTCCTGGCTTTACGAAATATCAGAAAAAATGTTTAAATCGTGGGAGAATTTTTACGGAAAATTGCTTGGATGGAGCCTGCATCATAAAAAAACCGTGCTTCTCGGATTTGTGGTTATATTCATCGTAAGTATTTTCCTGGTACCTTTTATCGGCAATGAATTTATGCCTGAAGAAGATACCGGAGATTTGCGTATAACCGTATCTCTTCCCATCGGAACACGGCTTGAAGAAACCGATAAAGTTGCACAAAAAATCGAAGAAATTTTTCAAACTGAATTGCCGGAAGCGCTATTTTATTATGCCAGAAGCGGGCAGATTAGCGGCCTTGGCAGGCTTATGAGTCAGGATTCTGGAAGCCATGTTATAGCTGCGGGAGCAAAGCTCGTCCCTAAAGATAAACGTAAGCGTTCTGTCTTTGAGGCAGCTAAAAAAGTAAGGGATAAAATAAAAAATATTCCCGGTGTCCTTAAAACTGACGTAGGAACCGGTAACCCCATAGACAGGTTGATTACCGGAACCGGCGGAAAAAATATACAGTTTGAAATTATCGGCCATTCATTCGAAGATACAGATAACTATGCATTTCGCGTAAAACAAATTCTGGAAAAAATTCCCGGCGCCGTAGACGTCACTATCTCACGCGATACAAACCGGCCGGAGCTTAAAATAGAAGTTGATAGAGAAAAGGCAGGTTCATTAGGGCTTGATATGACGACAATCTCAAATTCTCTGAAAACATTCATCGAGGGGTCAGTCGCCACTAAATACAGAGAAAAAGGGGAAACTTACGATATCTATGTAAGGCTTGAAGAACATTCGCGCGCAAACCTTCAGGATATCGAAAATCTTCCTATAATTCTTCCGCGCCTGGCAGAGAAAACACAAGTTTCTAAATTGGCGGATTTAGCTGAGTTAAAAGGCACAGTAATAAAGCCGATAAAACTATCCAATGTTGCAAAAATTTATGAAACAACAGTTCCCGATTCAATAGAACGCCAGAATCGGGAAAGAGTGGTAAGGGTCGAGGCGAATGCCTACAAGCGTTCTTCCGGAAAAATAATAGAGGATCTAAAGAAAGAACTTGATAAAATAGCCTTGCCCCGAGATATCATGATAAATTTTGGCGGAGCAGCTGAGGAGCAGAGAAAAGCATTCAGGGATTTATTGTTATTGCTTCTTTTGGGTATTGCTCTGGTTTATATGGTTATGGCAGCGCAGTTTGAGTCTTTGTTTGACCCGTTTATAATTATGTTTTCCATACCTTTTACATTTACCGGCGTAATCTGGGCATTTTTCTTAACCGGAACAACTTTAAGCGTTATTACTTTTTTGGGAATAGTAATGCTTATGGGTATTGTTGTTAACAATGCCATAGTTTTGATAAGTTACATAGAAATATTACGGGCAAGAAAATTCTCAATGTATGATAGCATAACTCTTGGCGGGAAAGACAGGCTCCGGCCTGTGCTTATGACTACAATTACAACGCTTGTCGGTCTTCTTCCGCTTGCCATTTCAAATGGGGAAGGTTCTGAAATTTGGCGGCCTTTAGGTATAACCATGATTGGGGGGTTGGCTGTATCTACCTTGATTACCATGTTATTTGTGCCTACGCTTTATGCGGTGTTCCATAGAAAAGAGGGAAGAAGACAGATAGCAGATGGCAGATAGCAGAAAAATCTGGCTTCTGCAATTAGGAGATTAACATGAATTTGAAAATGGTAATGATTGTTTATAATGAAGCCATTGAAGCAGAAGTTATGGAAATCCTGGAAGGGTGTGCTCTTAAAAATTATACAAAAGTAATGGGCGTTTATGGAAGCGGAGAAACTTCCGGTATACATTTGAATAATGATATCTGGCCGGGAAGAAATAATATCTTATATATTTGTTGCGAAGGCACTCAGGTGCAAAAAATATTATCCTGCGTAAAAGAACTGCGTAAGAAACTCGGTAAAGAAGGCATAAAGGCATTTACTTGGAATTTAGAGGATATTACATAAGCACAGTTATTATTTAGCCATAAACTTATGTTTGTGGTAGTATGTTACACCATTAGCCTATAAAAATATTGCATTAAACAAAAACAATGAAATATAAACACGCTTTATTTTTAAATCCTTATATCGAAAGCCATGCAACCAGCGTGATGAAACTTTTCCCGCCTACCGGGCTTGAATATGTAGCAACCAGCGCTAAGGAATATGTGGATAAAATAACGTTACTTGATTTAAGATATGAGAATGGTTTAACAAATCCCGTCAACCTGCTGGACTTCATAACAAAAGAAATTGACATTATTTGCGTAACCGTAGGCTGGGACAGGCAATTTAAAGAAATTTGCGGCCTGCTTTCCTGCATGCCGGAAAATATCCCTTTGGTTGTAGGCGGATACAAAGCCACAGAAATGACAGAAGAGCTTTTTAAAACCTGCCTGCCTATCAAGATCATCGTTCGCGGCGAAGGTGAAGAAACAATAAAAGAAATATTCAAAGGTATTCCGTTGAAAGATATCTTGGGTATTTCATACCGGCAGGATGGTAAAATAATACACAATCCTAATCGTCCCCTGTCTAATGTAGATGTTATTCTGTCTCCGGACAGGTCTCTTCGAAATAATGACTATCGGCTTACCGTAAACGGCGTTAACGTGATGAACCTTACTTTTGATTCTGTATTAAGCGCCAGAGGCTGCCCTTTTAACTGCAAATTCTGTACATTTAACTTAAATCCTTTAGGGCAAAAGAGAACCTATTCCGCCCGCAGCGTTAGTTCTGTTATAAAGGAATTAAAAGAAATAGACGCAAAAGTTGTGCTTTTTAGCGATGATAATCTTTTTACCGATATAAAAAGGGGTAAGGAGCTTTGCGATGCGATCGTTAAAAATAAAATAAAAAAACGTTTTGTCGCACAAGCACGCTTAGAGATATCCAAGCACCCGGAGCTTTTAGAGAAAATGGTCAAAGCCGGCTTTAAAGCGCTTCTGTTAGGCGTAGAATCGCCTCATGATCGCATATTGGCACAATTGGATAAAGGATTTGATTCCGCAACTATAAGAAAAGCTTTCAAGGTACTTAACAAATACCCTATTTATTACAGTGGTTATTTTATCTACGGTAACATCGGCGAAACAAAAGAAGAAATGCTTTACATCTCACAATTTGCCAAGGAAATTGGTGTTGACTCCATAGCTTGCAATAAACTGCGCATAGAAAAATTTTCTTCCCTCCGGTCTTTAGCGGAGAATACCCCAGGTTATCATATTACTGACAGGGGAGAGCTATATTCCGATATGTATGATTACCCAGCACTTAAAAGAATAGGCAGGACCATAAAATTTTCTTTTTATACACCATCGCGCTATTTAAAAATTCTATGGAAGAATATATTTGTAACTAAATTTTTCACCCTTGGAGAGGTTTTGTCGCTTTCTATCGTAATACCCCGCTTAATAGCTGCAACCATTGCCCGTGAAATAAAAAAAGGCAGGCTCGCCGATTCCCTTAAGAGAACTTTTCTGAGCAATAGAGCTTAACTCAAAAAATGCCTGTGGAGCATGCATTTTTTGCCTGAAAGGCTGCCGCCAAAATCTCCATGCCGAAGGCTATGGAAATTTTGGATAACGGCGGGGTTAACACTAAATCCTTCCTACATAAAGCTTCCTTGCAATTGACAAAAAGCAAATTAGCTTCTATATTATAATTCATTCTTTTTAATAGGATATGCCGCTGCCTGCCAAAAGGCAGCTGTCCCCTGGCAAATGGCATAATTACCGTTGCCCCAAGAGGTTTCAGTATGCAAGAAAAATATTACTCTCTTTTAAGGCATATTTCTTTCTGGTTATTTTCTTTAACGTTTGTTGCTCTAACCCCGGTAATAGTATATTATTCTCTGGGCTATAAATTCGACGTACAATCAAAGAAATTTTTAAAAACAGGTGCGCTTTCGATAAAAACCTTCCCGCGCGCGATAGCAGTTTATCTTGACGGAAAAAAAATGGACGAGTTAACTCCCAGCACGATACGGGAACTTATGCCACGTAAGTACGATTTAGTCTTGGAAAAGGAGGGATTTTATCCGTATCATATAGAAACTGAAATAAAGCCATCGCTCGTCAATAGTATAGATGTATTTCTCATTCCTAAGATTAAGGGGATTGAAAAAATAAAATTTGATTTTAATATTTATAGATTTTTCGTAATTAAACAAATATTTACGGAAAAGATATTAATTTTTACAGATAAAGGAATCTATTTTCTGGATGCGGATTTGGAAGGCGCAAAAAAAATATCCGACCAGGTTTTTACCGAGACGTTGGCCAATTCAATACAGGAAGTTATAGAAAACAATAATAAACTTATTTTCTGGAATAGGAAAAATATTTGGATTGTCGATATCTCTAATGAAAAAACTTTAAATGCTAATATGGCTAGCCTTCTATATACGGCAGAGAGGAATATAAAAGATGTATTTTTAGGCCTTAGGGAGCGGTACGCTATCGTTAATGACGGTTTAAAGGTTATTGCTTTGGATATGGATAATTTAGGTATAAGTTTTGAAATTTATGTGCTTAACAATCAAAATTCAAAAATATTTTACGATGCACGTTCTGAAACCCTTTATATAGGGGATAAATTGCCGCAAACAGGTACTTTTAGCCTTTTTAAGATAGGAATAATGCCGCTTATAGAGGAGAGGCTTTCCGATGAGAGAAGAAAAGATTAAACGAATTCTTGAAATTATACCCGGGGCGCTTAGCTGGTTTATGATTATTTTTCTTATCGTCCTTTTTGCTCTTAGGCCGTTAAGCGCAATAGTTATTGTGATAATATATCTTCTTTACTGGATTACCAGGCTTCTTTATTCGAGCATGCTTTTACTAATGGCTCACCAGAGGATGCGTTCCAAGAGAAATAATGATTGGCTTTCTATGTGTAAGGAGGCAAAATCTGATTTGAAATTTGAGAATATAATCCATGTAGTTCTCTATACAATTTATAAAGAGCCGCAAGATTTAATAATTGGCAGCCTTAATTTTTTAAAAGATGCAGATTACCCGGCGGATAAAATCATAGTAGTTTTGGCGGGAGAAGAAAGAGCACAAGGCATCTACGATAAGCTTAAGGCCATAGGCGATAAATTTAGGGGTTTTTTTCTGGACGTAATAATTACAATACATCCTCAGGGTATACCCGGAGAAATCACTGCTAAAGGAGCGAATGCAACGTATGCGGCAAAACAGGTTAAAATATATTTGGAAGAAAAAGGTTATGATTTAAAAGATATAATAATTTCATGTTTTGATGCTGATACCTGCCCGGATGAGGAATATTTTTCCTGTTTGACTTATAATTTTTTAGTTAACTGTAAGAGGTATAACACGAGTTTTCAGCCTTTACCTATATATAGCAATAATATATATGCGGCTGCGGCTTTTGCGCGGGTTATAGAAACTGGCTCTACCTTCTGGCAGTTTATCGAAGGTATGAGGTATGAAAAATTTATAACTTTTTCTTCGCATAGTATGAGCTTTAAAACGCTGGTTGAAGTAGATTACTGGCCGGTAGATTTAATCTCCGATGATTCCCTGATATTTTGGAAATGCTTTCTGAAATTTAAAGGAAACTATAAAACTTATCCTCTGGACATTCCTGTTTATATGGATATAGCAGTTGGCAAGAATTGGCTTGATACCGTAAGAGTTCAGTATAAACAAAAAAGAAGATGGGCATGGGGCGTTGAAAACTTTGTTTTTTTAGGGCAGCATTTCTTAAAAGAAAAAGAAATTCCACTTATGGTAAAGTTTAGGAAACTATATCAAGTTTTGGACGGCCATGTGAATTGGGCAACTTGGGCTATAATAATAAGTTTTATTACGCCTTTGATTTTATTTTCGGGTAAAATTCTCCTGAAGGATTCGCTTGCGCTTTTCAATCTTTCATATATAAACAGCGTAGTTTTTAATTCACTTTCGTTTATATTGCTGCTTTGTATCATAATAAGCTGGGAATTTATGCCGCCTCGGCCAAAAGAAATTTCGAGATGGATATATGTTTCGTTTTTATTTCAATGGTTGCTTACGCCTCTCATATCGGCAGTACTTGGTTCTTTTCCTTCCTTGGATGCGCAAACCCGTCTTATGTTGGGAAAGTATCTTTCATTTACTCCTACGCCAAAGTCCCGTTGAATACACAGATTTAGTATATCGTAAATCGTCTATCGGTTACGCAGCTCGTTTCGTATGCCGTCAAACGTCTTACGTGACCGTAACGAGCTGCGCAATTGCAGCCGATTAACGAATATTTTTATCTGTGACCATCCGCGAAACAGCAAAATGTGTTGACAAAGAGTTTTTTTTTAGTATATTCTAAATTGAAAGGATAAACATGGTAAAAAAAATTTTTCGCAAAAAAGATAGAGAAACAGTAACAAAATATTCTCCTCAAGATATTGCCAAAATAAATGCGAGAGCTTACTACATATGGTTAAATAAAGGTAAGCCCGCAAACAGCGCTGTTTGCGACTGGATTTTGGCGGAAAAAGAACTAAAAAAAGAAGGCACGATATAGGGGAGGTTTGTAATGCCTAAGGTAAGGATAATAAAATGCCCAGAATGCTCAGACGAATTTGAGCTGGAAGATTATCTTGAGATAGGAGATACTACTTTTTGCGTTAGCTGTGATGTAGAATTAAAAATAATAAGACTTGATCCGCCTCAGGTTGAGGTAGTACAACCTTTAGATGAAGAATCTGGCCTTGATGAAGAAGGCGATAGTAATGCGGAGGAATTCTAAAAAGGAGGAAGCTGCAATGGGTAAAAGGTTTTCATATTTGTTTATTCTTTCTATTTTTCTTATTTCAGGTATAGCGAACGCGCAGGCGGAGCAAAAAACTTCTGACGTAAAAATTACTGAAAGCACATCTCAGCCTGTCGAAGGCACACCGAAAGTAGCAGAACAGCCAAAAGAAGAAGTCGTAAAAGGAATAATAAAGGAAATAGCTGCAGATGGCAGTTTCGTTGTAATTGAAAACACAAAAGTCTTAACTACTAAAGAATTTCTTGATGATTCTTATCTTGAGGTCGGTGATAATGTAGAAGTCATTGCGCAGGTAACAGAAGCCGGGCTAAAAGCGAAAAATTATAATTATATTTTTGAAGAAGAAGGCCCTTCAGCAACTTCTGAAGAGCCGCCGCCAGAAGAACAGGAGTATTAATTTTTAGGAATGAATAAATTTAACCCTCTCATCTTTATGCGGTGAGAGGGTTAAATTTTTAATGAGACTTGCACTTTCCTATACTTCCTGTATAAAAAAGTGCTTAGTCAATTACCCCCGAAGGGGGTAATAAGCCTAAAGTTTAAGGTGTTGTAAAGGAGAGCTGAATATGGGTAAATATAAAAATTTTACTGCTGCAGCTGCTTTGGGTATCAATAGCGAGCAAAGAAAACGGGCAGAAAGGCTTGAATCTGCGGAAGAAGAGCCTGGCGGCAGTAACGATGATGCGGGTGAATGTAAGGCAGAAATAATTTTAGAAGAAGATTGGCACTCGTCTTACAGGAGTTCACTTAAAAACATCGAAGATCTTTCCAGATTTATTTCGGTATCAGAAGAAGATAAGCCGCTGCTTAAGCAAGTCATAAAAACTTTTCACACGCGCATCCCGCTTTATTATCTTTCGCTTATTAAAGATTTAAACGATACAGATAACCCTATACGCAGGCAATGCGTTCCTTCGGTAGAAGAGATAAAAGGTGAAATTCATGAAAAGATTGATCCGCTTGGCGAAGAAAAAACCTCTCCCGCGCCTTGCCTTGTGCACCGTTATCCGGATAGAGCATTGCTTCTGGTTACCGGGCGTTGTTTTATGTATTGCCGGCATTGTACCCGTAAACGCCTTTGGCGTAGCCGTATCCCCGAACCGACACTGAAAGACATTGATTTGGCATTAAGCTATGTCAGGCAAAACCGGCAAATAAGAGAGGTGATTGTTTCCGGTGGAGACCCGTTAACTTTGCCTACGGAAAAAATTGATTATATTCTTTCTTCCGTAGCTGAGATAAAAAACGTAGAGATTATAAGGATAGGTACGAGGGCGCTCGCAGTGCTTCCTCAAAGGATAGAAGATAATCTTTGTAAGGTTTTAGAAAAATACGAAAATCTCTGGATAAATACCCAATTTAACCATCCGGACGAAATTACCCCACAGGCAATTTCAGCTTGTAAAAAATTGCAGCGTTGTGGTATAGTTTTGAGCAATCAATCTGTGCTGCTTAAAGGCATAAATGATAATGCTAAAATTATGCTCGAACTCTGCCAGAAGCTTCAGGCTATTAGAGTAAGGCCATATTATTTATATCAATGCGACCCTGTTGTCGGCGCACATCACTTTAGAACATCTATCCTAAGGGGCATAGATATTTTAGAAAATATGCGGGGGCACACGAGTGGCATGTGTATCCCAACATTTGTCGTCGATGGCATAGACGGAAAAGGTAAAATTCCAATCGGCCCCAATTATGTGCTTTCTGCATCTCCTGAGGGGCTTACGCTTAGGAATTACAAGAATGAAACCTTCTTTTATTATAACCCCAAAGAATAGTTGGAGATAGAAGCGGATATACGCGGATCTAAACGCGGATTGCCGCCAGCAACTCGCTTGCGTCCATCCGCGTTACTATCCGCGGGAATCCGCCTCTACGATAAAAGATCAAAAAGTGAAATATACCTGTATAAAAAGAATAGCGATAATTTTTAATTTAAAGAAAAAAGGGTTAAAAGACGATAGTTGCGAGGAGTATGATGAAATAGAAACTATCGATGCTTTAAGCAAAGAATTAAAAGCTTTCGTGCCTTATGTTTTTTGCATAGAGCAAAGTAAAAATCTTGTAAATGATATCCTTAAAGTAAATCCTGATTTTGTATTTAATCTAGCAGAAGGTTGTGGTGCGGCTCGCGCAAGAGAATCCCAGGTGCCTTGTATCCTGGAAAGCCTAGGCATACCTTATTCTGGTTCTGACCCAATAGCGTTAGGGCTTAGCCTGGATAAATATCTTACCAATATTATTTTAAAATCAGCCGGCATCCCGGTTCCCTGCGCTTTTACGGCAAGAGACAGCTCTCAATTGCCTTATCTAAAAGGTATTTTTAAAAACAATAAACTATTTATAGTCAAACCGCGCTGGGAAGGTTCTTCAAGAGGAATATTTTTAAATTCAGTAGTTGCCGATTATGGCGAACTCAAAGAAAGGGCCAGTTTTATATTCAAAAAATATAAACAACCAGTATTAATTGAGGAGTTTTTGGAAAATGACGAAATAACTGTTGGTGTATGCGGCAATTGTATGCCTTTTATCTTAGGTATGATGCGTGTAGTCCCTAGATTTAAGTCGGATGAGCCATTTTTATATTCGCAGGAGAATAAAAGAGATTGGCAGGTAAAGATAAAATATGAACCGCAAGGTTCGATAAAAAAAAGTATTCAAAAAGCTATAGAAAAATACGCCAGAGAAGCTTTTAGGGTATTGGAATTACGGGATATAGCCAGAATTGATTTTAGGCTTGATTGTAAAAATAACCCTAAAATCATAGATATTAATCCGTTGCCCGGCCTTTCGCCTTATTATAGCGATTTACCTATTATTTGTAAGCTCAAAAGGAAAAACTACAGCTACCTTATAAAAACTATATTACAAGAAGCATTAAAGAGAAACGGTTTTAAATTAATCCCACAAAAAATCACTGATGAATAAAACAAAAAATATACTGATTTTTTTCTTATTTTTCGCAATTTGTATTATTCCGGCTTGTTTTGCGCAACTTGAGTTTTCATCGGCGGACAGGGTCCTTATTCTTGCGCCGCATCCGGACGATGAGATTATCGCATCAGGCGGTATTATCCAGAAGGCCCTCAAAGGCAATTCCAAAGTAAAGATAGTTTATCTTACCAGCGGAGAATATAACGAAATATCATACTTTTTTTACAAGAGAAATCCGGCGATTTCTAGGCACGGTTTTATCAATATTGGAGAAACGCGCCAAAAAGAAGCTTACAATGCAGCAGCTTTTTTAGGTGTTGCAAAAAAAGATCTTGTCTTCTTGGGCTATCCCGACAGATTTACTGAAGCAATTCTTGCAAGTTTTTGGGACGAAAAATGGCCGGCGGCAAGTATGCTTACTCATATAGGGCATGTTCCTTATAAGAACGCTTTATCCTATGGTGCGCCTTATGTAGGACAAAGTATTACAAAAGATCTAAAACAGGTATTGTCAGATTTTAAGCCGACGAAAATATTTGTATCGAGCCCTTACGATGCAAATCTTGACCACAGAAGCCTCTATGTATTTACTACTGTCGCTCTCCTTGATTTAAAAGAAAAAATAGGCGAGCCGCCTGTTTATACTTATCTTATTCATAAAATTGGCTGGCCAAAAGTGAAGAAGTATTTGCCTTCGTTTGAGCTGGATCCGCCGAGTGATTTTATCAACGGAGATGCGGCTTGGAGCAAAGTTTATCTTAGCGATGAAGAAATTATTAACAAACGCAAAGCTTTAGCTTTCTATAGGAGCCAGCTATCATTTGCCAAAAATTATTTGCTTAGCTTTGTGAGAAGAAATGAATTGCTGTGTTTGTATCCAGAAATAAATTTTGACAAAGAAAAGATACCGAAAGTATTGCAGGTTAATTCAAAATTAATCTCTAAAATAGCCTATTCAAAAGATAGAGATTTCCTTTATATAAATATTTCCTTAAACCGAAAAATTGCCAAAGGTTTGAAAGCAGACATATATCTTTTAGGTTACAATAACGCCAAGGATTTTTCTCTAATGCCCAAAATATTTTTTAAAGCAAAAGACCATATGGTAATTGCTTACGAAGGAAGAAAAAGAATATTCATAGATGGGATAAAAATAAATTCTAAAGAAGATTTAGTATCAATCATTGTTCCTCTAAGGGCGTTGGATAATCCGGACTACATTTTTAGCAGAATTATTCTAAAGGGAAAACTATTGGCTGTCTATGCAGGAGGGTGGCAAGTCATAGAATTATGATTTTCGTAAAGCCCCACGGCAAGATATTGATAGCTGCAGGCAAGGAGAAAAGCGCAAGGAACGATATCTGCGAGGCTTTACGGTGTAAAGATTCCATAGCGAAGGTTTTTTTGAAGAAAGGCATAGTGCCGGAGGCTTTTTTTATTAAAGAAAATGATTTTAAAGACCCCGCCAGATTAAAGAAAAAAATATTGAGCAAAAATCCTTTTTGTATTTTTAATCTATTTGAAGGCTTTAGCGAAGACCCTCAGAAGGAAGTAACATTTGTGAAATTGTTGGAAAGCGTAAATATACCGTTTACCGGGAATTCCTGTTTTACATTAAGTGCTTGCCTTGACAAAATGAAGGCGAAAAGTATTTTACAAAAAAACAATTTACCGGTTGCGCGTAGTATCTTGGTTAAAAGTGCGAAAAATATAGCCATTAAAAAAGGGCTTACTTTCCCGCTTTTTATAAAGCCGTGCAGCGAAGATGCCAGTGTTGGAATATACAAAGATTCACTGGCATACAATAAGGAAGAATTAATTGTTGCAATAAAAAAACGCCTTAAGCGGTTTTGCGAAGGCGTAGTCATAGAAGAATTTTTGCCTGGGAAAGAATATAGTGTTGCACTTTTAGGAAACGATTCTTATGAAGTTTTGGGTATCTCTGAAATTGACTATTCTAAATATGAGAAATTTTTGCCATTTTTGACTTATGATGCTAAGTGGGAAAGCAGAACCGCGGAATATCGCGCCATCTTGCCGGATTACGAACCAAAAATAAGCAAAACTTTAAGAAAAAATATAATAGATTTATCCGGTAAAGCTGCGAGGGCTTTGGCCTGCCGAGGTTATTTCCGGGTAGACTTACGGCAAAAAGCCGGGAATCTTTTTATTATGGATATAAATCCTAATCCCGACATAAACACAGATAGCGGCTACATGAAATTAGCCTATAACCGGGGATATACTTATGAGGAAATAATAGATAGAATAGTTCAGCTGTCAGATTGCCATTGACAAAAAAGGCAAAGTTATATATTATCAGATAGAGCGAAAGAGAGTCGAATTGTTATTGTCCCGAAGTGCCTGTATGCTCAAAAAATCTCTCTACGCAAGTACTCGTTCGATATTTTTCGAGAGCACTTCAGGGTTAAATTTTTCGACTTCGTCTAAAAATCTAAGGAGGTGTAAGATGGAAGAGCAGAATAAGGTTCAAGAAACAGAAGCAAAGAAATCTCCGGATACAACAAAAATGATAGGTAAAATCATCTTGGGAATAGTGTTCATACTTCTTGGTTTGATAGCGCTTATCCGCTGGTGGCCAAGCCTTTGGACAGTGATTAAGGGATGCATAGGCTTGTTTTTTATTTTGGCTGGCGTAATTACGGTAGCTATAGCTAAAGAATAAATTTTATATGGATTAGTAAAGGGCAGGCAGTTTAAGCCTGCCCTTTTATTTTTAAAAAGGTTCCTCGCCTGCCGTAGGCAGGCATCCGTAACTTTCGTAACATAAAATAGGGGGTTAAAGTTGAAGATTGGTCTTGCTTTAGGCGGAGGTGTAGCGCGAGGTTTATATCACGTCGGGTTGCTTAAAGCGCTCGAGAAGCTTGAAATTAAAATTGATATTATTTCCGGAACGTCCATTGGCGCGATAATCGGCGGGCTTTACGCGTTAACGCAAAATGCAAATGAAGTCGAAGAGAGGCTTTTCAAAATTCTCGACAAACATCAGAAAGAATTATCGCTGCTAAAAACAAGTTTTTCTCCTGCCAATGTTGAGGCTAAAACTGCATTTTTCGAAAAATGGTGTGATCTTGCCAAGGAGTTTTACATCTGGAATTTACGTATAGCAAAAACTTCTCTTGTGGATCTCAAGCCTTTTCTTAAGATTTTCCGGGGTTTGTTTGAAGATTTTTCTTTCAAAGATTGTAAGATTCCTTTTTCTGTTACTGCGGTGAATTTGCTTACCGCAGAGGTAGTGTCTATTGAAAGCGGGCCGCTGTATAGAGGAGTGCTTGCTTCTTCTTCCTATCCCGGATTTTTCCCACCGCTTAAAATTGAAGATAAAATTTTAATAGATGGCGGAGTCCTTATGCCTGTACCGGCTAAAATAATAAGAAAAAAGGCCGACTTTATAATTGGAGTTAATTTGGAAAGTTCAGGCTACAGATTTCCTATTGTGAGAAATGCGATGGATGTAATGAACCTCGCAGACAGAATCAGATATAAAAGAATCATTGAAGAAAGCTTAAACGGCATAGATTTTCTTATTTCTCCAAATCTAGAAAATTTTTCCTGGGGTGATTTTACTATTGCAAGAGAGCTTATGCAAAAAGGAGAATCCGAAATGCTTGGCCTTGGTAAAGAACTTAAGGCGGCTTTAAGGGCTAATCGTTACAGAGGTTTAATGCCGCTTAAGAAATTTTTCAGTTTCCGTTTACCTTTTAAGCACAAATAACCCCATTTTTGGCTTGCCTTTTTGGCATATATGCTTTACAATACTTTCTTTTGAGGCACAGATTTCCGCAGATAGAAAACTTTAATAGAACATTTAGGTATTAACACAGATTATCGCAGATGTTTCCATCTGTGATAATCTGCTTACAAATCTGTGATCATCTGTGTATAAAAGGAGGTAATCATGAAAGTTGCAACTCTTAGTCAAAGAAATTACCTTGCCCTGCGTATTTGTGCTATATTTTCTTTTAGCATTTTAATGGTGATTTCTGCTTATGTGCGCATACCACTTTTTTTTACGCCTGTCCCGTTTACTTTGCAAACCTTTGTCTTCTATCTTAGTATTGTTTTTTTAAAAAGGCAGGCAGTGTTTTCGCAGGCAATTTATTTATTTTTAGGTTTAATCGGCCTCCCTGTTTTTACAAATGCCGGAAGCGGCTTACTTTATTTTCTTGGGCCCACCGGGGGCTATCTCGTTGGTTTTGTGGTAGCGTCATTGATTTTTCCTTTCTTTTCCCCGAAGCTTGATAGCTTTTTTAAAAACTTTTGCTATTTCTCTTCTGTTGCTTTTTGCGTGTATTTCTTTGGAATAGCCTGGCTTATGTTTATACATAAATTTTCCTTAACTAACGCTCTTATTGCGGGAGCAATGCCGTTTGCCTTAGGTGAAGTATTTAAAATTGGTTCGGCTTCTTTAATCCGCTTAAGATTGAAATCAGGTTTATTCTCCGGTAAGAACGGCTATCGCAATTACCAGATATAGTCTTTAGTTTCGCAAATGTTAAAGCAAATATTTATATTGACCTGGCAGCCGTTATGTTATGGTAATTATAGACAGTAGGTTTAATTTCCATGATTGAAAAGAAGTTCTTTATATTTGATTTAGATGGGACTTTAGCTGATGCTTACAGGGCTATAGAGAAAAGCCTTAATTTTACGCTGAATAAGCTTGGGTTTTCCAAGGTAAGCTACAAGGAAGCGAAACAAAAAGTAGGTAGGGGGGATAAAATATTTATGGAAACGTTTTTTCCCCCTGAAGCAATAAAACAAGCTCTTGGTATATATCGCCGGCATCATAAGGGTGCGCTTAGAATGTTCTCTAAGCTAAGGCCGCATGCAAGATGGATGCTTAAGCAATTAAAGCGTAAAGGAAAATTGACTGCTATTGCTTCCAACCGGCCGAGCTATTTTACTAATTTGATTTTAACAACACTTGGTATAAAAAAATATTTTAACATGGTTTTGTGCGCGGATGAGGTTAGGAGCAATAAACCGAACCCAAAAATATTAAATGTTTTGATAAAAAAATTAAACGTTGCCAGGGGGGAAACTGTATTTATTGGAGATATGGACATAGATTTAGAAACAGCAAAACGTGCCAACATTGATGTTGTCTTTATAAAGGGGGGATCAAGCCGCCCGGCGGTTGCAGGTAAATATAAAAATGCGAAAGTAATTTCTTCGTTGAAAGAAATACTGAAGTTATACGAATAGCTTGTTTACTGTATATACCCCTTGCGTCCAGATACCAGGGGCTACGGGGTTAAGTCTCCGCCTACGGCGGAGAATTAAGGAGTATAAATGGACAAGGACTATATGCTTCGCGATGATGGAAGTTTTATTATAAAGAATTATAACAGCAAACATCCATTTTCAAATTTTCTTCCCGGCGTAGCCGGTGCCTGGGGAGTACCGATGTGGGTTTTTTACGTAAACCGGGCACAGGGAGTTATAAGTTTCGGAGTCAAAGATAAAGATCACGCTATAACCGAATTTTTCCCGGCGAATAATGCTTATTGTTTTGCGCCGCTTGTAGGCTTTCGTACATTCCTCAAGATAAACGATAAAATTAATTATGAGCCATTTCGTGTAATTTCAGATTATGAACGTAACGAGGAGATGGTTATAAAAAGCTCATCTTTCAGCATACGCAAAAATAATCCGGAACTTGGCCTTAATTTGCGTATTAAATATTTTACGCTTCCAAATAGCGCTGCGGGGGCACTGGTACGTGTTTTATCCGTTAAAAATATTTCCGACAAGGAAATAAAGCTTGAGGTTTTAGACGGGTTACCCAAAATAATACCCTTTGGATTAAACAACGTGTTGCTCAAAGATTTAGCAAGGACTATGGAAGCATGGATGCGCGCTGAAGTTCATAATAACCTGGCATTCTTCCGTATGATTGTTGACCCCAAAGATTCAAGCCAGACAAAATATATTGATGGCGCTAATTTCGAATACGCTTTTTATGAAGAAAACGGTAAAAAGGTATCACCTTATATAATAGTAGACCCTACTGCAATTTTTGCGCAGGATACTTCCTATTCTGTTCCAGTTAATTTTTATGCAAGCAGTTTCAAAACTCCACTTACACAAATTATGGCAGGGAAAACCCCGTGCGCTTTTAACCATTTTACATGGAGTATTCTACCGGGAGAGGTTAAAATATTTTACAGTATGTTTGGTTCTTCTTTTAAATCGCAGCTTATCAAAGATTTTGTTTCGGGAATAGATGCTAACTTTTTAAAAGAAAAAGAAAAAGAAAATAAAAGTATTATTGAAAATATTAAAGATAATTGTTTTTCTGTATGTTCTTCAGACAGGCTGAAAGAGTATGTGAAATGTACTTATCTGGATAATGTTTTGCGCGGCGGTTACCCTTATAAATTTACGGATAAAAACAGTTACTATATTTTTTCCCGCAAGCATGGTGACCTGGAAAGAGATTATAATAAGTTTAAGTTACTACCTTCCTATTTTAGTGAGGGCGAGGCAAATTATCGTGATATAAACCAGAACCGCAGGGTAGATTTATTCTTCAATCCGTCCCTTGGAAAATCAAATATAGTGTATTTCCTAAACCTCATAAAGATTGACGGATATAATCCGCTGGTAGTAAAAGGCGAAAGGCTGTTTTTTAACCAGGCAGCAGCGCGTAATCTATTAAAACAATTCGGTATAGCTGATAAAAAAATAATTTCTCTGATGGTTTCAGGCTTTCATCTTGGTGATTTCTTTAAAATCCTTAAAGAAGAAGGTATTGTTGTCAAGGCGCGAGAAAAATTAGCCGCGGAATTAGTTACGAAAGCGCAAAGAGAGCCTCAGGCAACTCATGGCGAAGGGTACTGGATAGATCATTGGCGCTATAACCTTGATTTAATCGAAAACTTCCTTTATTTTTATCCCGATAAATTAGATGACCTGTTTTTAACCAAGGAATATTATTTTTGGGATGATGAGTGGCGCGTTAAGGAACGCAGCCATCGTTTCCATTTAAAAGATGGTAAGGTTTACCAGTGGCACTCTGTTGAAGAAGTGGGAGAGAAAAAAGATGTTATAGCTTCGCGCGCAAAATTCGCTAATTTTCTGCGTGATAAAAAAGGAAATATTTATACTACAAGCCTTATAGAAAAACTTTTAACTCTTATTCTCAATAAAGCTGCGACTTTAGATCCTGATGGTGTAGGCGTTGAAATGGAGGCGGATAAACCAGGCTGGTGCGATTCTCTAAATGGCCTTCCTGCTCTTTTTGGCTCTTCAATATGCGAAACTTTTGAATTAAAGCGCGCCTGCCTTTTGCTGAGTGAAGCAGCATCAGCTTTAAACAAAAAAGGTACAGCTAATTTTAATTTGGCAGAGGAAGTGTATGAATTTTTAGAAGGGCTTGAAGGGCTGACTAAGAAATACTCTAACCTGCCGGCAAAACAGCGTGATATGTTCTGGTGGGAAAAATCCAATTCCCTGAAGGAAAGTTTCCGGAAAACAACTTTTGCGCAGATTAAAGGCAAACAGATAAGCATTCCCGGCCTGCGGCTAGAAAAATTCTTAAATTCGCTGGTTAATAAATTGGATAACGGTATCGAAAAAGCTCTGGACAGGGATACAGGAATTTATTCTACGTATTTTAAGTATAGCGTAGAAAAATTTCATGCCAAAGGAAAAATAATTAAGCCGCTTAAGTTTAAAAAAGAGCCTCTCGCGCATTTCTTGGAAGGTTCGGTTCATGCTCTACGCACGCAAAAAGAAAGTTCTATTTATAGTGCGTTAAAGAAAACAGTTATTTTCGATAAAGTATTACGGATGTACCGTCTCAACGCGTCTTTAGAAAAAGAACCTCTTGAAATTGGAAGAAGCAGGATTTTTACACCGGGCTGGCTTGAGAATGAATCCATCTGGCTGCATATGGAATACAAATACCTTTTGGAAGTGCTTAAAAAAGGTTTGTATGAAGAATTCTACGAAGATTTTCATAATTGCGCGGTATGTTTCTTCGACGCGCAAAAATACGGAAGAAATATCCTGGAAAACTCTTCTTTTATTGTAAGCAGCGCTAATTGCGATAAAAATTTATGGAACAAAGGTTTTGTCGCGCGCTTAAGCGGTGCAACTGTTGAGCTCCTGAATATGTGGATTGTAATGTGCCTGGGTAAGTCGCCATTTAATATTAACGGTAATGGCGAACTAACTCTTAAATTTTCCCCTATTCTCAAGTCAGAGCTTTTTACCAAGCAGGAGCAGAAAATCGAATTTAGAGGCAAAAGCGAGATTATTGAAAAAGATTGTTTCGCTTTCAAGCTATTTTCAAAAACTCTGGTTGTCTACCACAATCCAAACAGAAAAGATACTTTCAGTAAAAGCTGCAGCGTAAATAGAATAGCGGTAACCGATGGTGCCAAAAAATATGCAATAGAGGGCAGCAACATAAAATCACCATTGAGCCAGAGAGTAAGAGAGGCTATTATTGACCGTATAGACGTTTATTTTAGTTAAAGTTCTTAAAATAGTAAAATTTCCCTAAAAAGCTTAAAAATCCTTAGATTTATTGCCTTTTTTTGATTTTTTTAAGAAAATTCTTGACAAGTCAGGTTTTCTTTGCTAAAAATGAAGTAGTTGAGCCTGTAAAAATTTTCATTTAAGGCTCATCCTGAGCGCAAGCGAAGGATCTCATTGACAAATTAATTCGGTTATACCATCCACGGACGGTCTTAAACTGGCAAAGAAGGAGGTGGGGAATAAAATTAAAAAGCCAAGGCTGTCAAAATCATGGATGATATAACTATAGATTGGTAATAACAAGGCATTCCCTGTAATTAAGGGGTAGTTAACCTTGTGTGTACATATATATTTTACTTTATACCAAATAGGATCAAAAGGAGGGAACTAATGAGTAAGAGACTATTAATTATGGCAGCGATTTTGCTTTTAAGCGTTCCTGCATTTGCTGCTGTAGAAAATATCAAAGTAAGCGGTGATATCAACGAACAGGCAGTAGGCAGAGATCTTTCTTTGGGCGGCGTGAACAGAGCAGCCGGAGATGGAAGCCCTATGGATTCAGAGAGCTATCTTCTTTCCCAAGTGAGGATAAGATTTGATGCTGATTTAACAGAAAATGTTTCCGGTGTTGTTCGTTTAATCAACGAAAGAACATGGGGAAACACAGGTACAAGCGATGCGGATACAACGTATGGTGACAACGAACACATCGCGTTGGATCTTGCTTACATTGAACTGAAAGAATTTTTGTATCAGCCTCTAAGTATTACAGTAGGCCGCCAGAATCTTCGTTATGGCAGTGCGTTAATCGTAGGCGATCCTGATACAAACATGACAGTTGAAAGTTCATCTGTCACCAACTATCGTTTTGGCGATTTGTCTTTGAGAAAATCATTCGATTCAGTAAAAGCTGTTCTTGATTTTTCTCCATGGACAATTGATGCTATTTATGCCAAAATCAATGAACCACACACATACATTAGAGATAATGTAGATCTTTGGGGTATCAACGCTAATTACCAGTGGGGTTCTTTTGACGGAGTAACTGAAGCTTATTATTTCGGTGCACAAAACAACAGAGATACTTTATCTTATGCCAAAGTTCTTTCGCAGCCGCCTGAAAACCAGGATATTACCCAGGTAATTGGTGCAAGAACGCAATTTAATCCATTTGAAAAAATGACCCTTGGATTAGAAGGTGCTTATCAGTTCGGTGATGTGCAGGCTGCGGCAGTTGCTGCAAATCCTGCTAGGCACATAAGCGCATTTGCGATTGAAGCAATGGCTGAATACAGATTTATGACCAAGTATAACCCAACACTTGGACTGACCTATGTTTATTTAAGTGGTAATGATGACATAGGCGCAAACGGCAATAGTTATCTAACTGGTTGGGATCCGATGTTTGAAGACCAGAGTTTGGGCGAAATTGCCAATGTGCTTTTCCCAAACAGCAACATTCAAGCTGCAAGAGTTAATGGTTCCGTTATGCCGAGGGAAGATATTACCCTTGGTGCTTCTTACACTTGGTTGAGGCTAGCAGACAAGCTAACTGAAGCAGATAACTATCCATCATACACTCCACCACTTGGTTACTATTCCGCAAACACTTATAGCATTAACAACCTAGAAGGCTACCTTGGCAGCGAAGTTGATGCTTTCGCAACTTATGATTATACGGAAGATGTTCAGCTTAAACTTACTGGCGCATGGTTTATACCAGGCGATTTCTTTGCAGACAACAATAATGATGTGGCATATTCAGTAAGAGGCGGAGTCAACCTTAACTTCTAAGTTAATTACTTAAGTTAATTAACCCCGTTTCGGGTAACCGAAACGGGGTTTTTTATTTATAGTATCGTGTTTGAATCCAACGCTAATAAAACTGTGATGTGTCATTAACGGAGTTTACTTTTAATAAAATTTAAGTATAATTACTAAAGGATATAAATTAATAACTTTTATTATCAAGCTCTCAACGGGCACGTTAAGGATAATTCAACCATATAGGAGGTTAGATGGAACAAATTCAATTGCCGGAAGAAGAGATTCGTGACGGTGCGCCTTTTGCTGCTTTATCTTATGTTTTTTTCCTGTGGATTTTTACTTTCATCTGGAAGAAAGAAAACCGTTTTGCACATTTTCACGCAAAGCAGGGAATTGCTATGTTTGTCGGAGAGATAGGAGTTGGAGTATTGTCGCTTATGCCTTTTATAGGTGTAGTATTTTACGCAGCCGGGCTTTTACTTTTTCTTTTCCTTTCTCTTTACGGAATTTATTACGCTTTAACCGGCAGAATGAAACGCATACCTTTTATAAGTAATGTGGCAGACAGGTTTATAGTTTAATGAGCACATCATTTTTTCAAGCCCTGACCGCCCTGACTGCCCGCAAGGGCAGGCGTGGCAGGCGTGGCGCAGGAAAAATGATAGTGCGAATTAACCCCGAAGCGCTTCGGTTAAATTTCGCAGAAATTTAACCGATATACAGGCGCAAGGGGTATGTATAGTAAAACATGGTATAGAATTTCAAATGAAACCTTCTAAATAAAAAAATGAGAAGTTTTATAAGAGTATGGGAAGAAGTTAATATACAGGAAATTGAGAAAACTCTTATTGTTATCGGAGAATTATCAGCAGAATGTTTCTCTTGCCATAAAATTGGGATAGATTCAAAATCGCACGTATGCCCAGCCTGCGGCACAAATTTTAAATATGTCGGTTTTAGAAGAAGGGTAGAGGGTGGATATTTGCATAGGATAAAAGAAGAAATGCCTTATGCGATTTTTATTGATTTCGATGATTTCAAAAAAGCTGTAGGCAAGAAGGAAGCCAGAAAACTATTGGATTTATAATTATAGGTAAATATGGGTGAGGGTAGAAAAACTTTCGGTCCAACAAATAAAAAATATTGTGACCTTCACAAGAAATCGTCCCGCTGCAGAAAAGGAAAAAAGAAATAGCCGCTTTCAATTTCATAGTTTTTTAAATAAATCTATCCTTATTGTTCGCCCCGGTGGCTCAATTGGATAGAGCATCTGGCTTCGGACCAGAGGGTTGCAAGTTCAATTCTTGCTCGGGGCGTTTGAGTTGTTTGGTAGGTTTACTTGATATTTTATCGGAGAGGTGCCGGAGCGGTTTAACGGGTACGCCTGGAGAGCGTAAGTCTGTCGAAAGACGGACCGAGAGTTCAAATCTCTCCCTCTCCGTTGTCCTACCTATCGCGAGAAAACATCCAACCAGAAATGGGGATGTTTTCTCGCAACATATAGGAAAAGGACAACGGATTCCGGCGAAGCACCGCCTGAGCCGGAATATCGTTAATAATATTTCGTAAGCGTAAACCATCAAACCGAAGGGGATGGTTTTCCACAACATCTAGGAAAAGGACAACGGATTCCGGCGAGCCGACCGAGGACGTAATGTCCGAGGGAGTGCCAAGGCCTCCGGATGAGGCTCCGTCCGAGCCAGAATATAACCCTATTGTTAACGCTCAAGCGAACCCTGTGATTAGCCTTTCTATGGTTCGTTGGCATCTACGACCACCCACCAGTTGTTGTTCAGTATTTGTAAGATTATCGAAAATTTCCTGTACTTTTATAACCAGCACAATACCCTTCTCCGGGCACTATGCTTGTAAAACCATTGTAAATATGATAAAATTTCCAATAAATGAATTTAACTTTTCTTAACGTCTGAGAATATAGTAAAAGTTCTACAGGGGCGGATTGGCTGGCGGATAATTCATAAACAGCATTAATCAAGATTTACAAGGAGGATTTAGGTGAAGAAAATTTTTTACTGCATTGATAAAGCCTCAAAAAGGAAATTAAACCTTCCTTTTTCTTTAAAAAAAGTAAGAAAATTAAAAGATCTGCGTAACAAAGGCCTGTTGGTAGTTGTTTTTGACGAACATTTTGTGTATAAACATAAGCCATCGATATCCCAGCTTACCGATTGTGCCTGCATTATCCATTTTTGTAAAGAAGACAAAAATAATATCGGAAAAGCCAAAATGTATGGTTTTCTGGATTATTTCAGCGATGAAAGTAGTAAGAAGGAAATTATTTTTAAGCTGGGGAAAGCACAAGTTTTTCTGGAGCAAAGGCAGCGGATTAGTAATTTAGAGAGAGAGCTTTTGAATAAAGATAAAAGAATAAAAGAAATAATTCTTATAGATCCTCTCACTAGCTGCTACAACTGGCGTTATTTCCTGCATCGGACGCGCCAGGAATTAAGCCGCGCAAGAAGGCATTTGCATAATATATCTTTTATTGCCGTTGATATCGATTATTTCCGGCAAATAAACGAACTGTATAGTACCGATATTGCTGATTGTATTATAAAAGAGTTGGTGTATCTATTAAAGAAAAGCTTACGAAATGAAGACGTGCTCACACGCTGGAGAGAAGACGAATTTTTTATTATACTTCCGTTTTTAGCGCGCGAAAACGCTTATCAGGTAGCAGATAGGTTGAAGGATAAAATTTCTCTGCATAAATTTATATACAAAAAATTCAGTATAAATATAAAAGTGAGCCTTGGCGTGGTTTCTTTCCCGGGTGACAATGTGTATAATGCAAGAGACATAATAAATGCTTTGCATGGATGTTTAACCGTGGCAAAGAAAAAAGGCGGCAACAGGGTCGTTCTTTATGCGCCGCATCAACATGAACAGTTTGTAAAAGAAAAAAAAGGAGCAGGTTTTGATGTTTTCAAAACCAAGATAGAAAAGCTAAACGCCCTTCTCACTCGTGACCTTTTAGAGATGATTTATGGATTCGCGCGGGCAATTGAAGCAAAAGACTATTATACTGGAAGGCATGTGGAATATACTTCAATGATAGCAGAAAAAATCGCTCAAGAGCTAAATTTACCTCAATCAGAAATAGAGAATATTAAACATGCAGCTGCGCTTCACGATTTGGGAAAGGTGGGGATAAACGAGAGTATTCTTTCAAAAAAAGGGCGGTTGAACGAAAAAGAAAAAGAGATAATAAAGGGGCACCCTTGGACAGCAGCAGAAATTTTAAGAGAAATTCATGCTCTACGCGGAGCTATACCGGCCATTCTTTATCATCATGAGCGATTTGACGGTAAAGGGTATCCTTTGGGGCTAAAAGGAGAAGAGATACCCCTGAGTGCCAGGATAGTATCGTTAGCTGATGTATATCAAGCGCTTATCTCTGACAGGCCCTACCGCAAGGCTTATAGTAAAAAGAAAGCAATAGATATCATTAAAAAAGAAACCGGCAACCATTTTGATCCGAAAATTACAAAAATATTTCTTAAGGTAATTAGGAAAATAAAGTAATACAGTCATGGTTATTCAGCAAAAGTTCTATATGGAGAAAGCTCTGCGCCAAGCGCAATGTGCCCTGGAAGAGGATGAAGTACCCGTTGGCGCAATTATAGTCTATAAAAATCAGATTATAGCAAAAGCCTATAATCAGGTTGAACGCCTGAAAGACCCTACGGCTCATGCCGAGATGATTGCTATTACCCAGGCTACGAATTTTTTAGGCTCAAAATGGATTAATGATTGCACGCTTTATGTTACAGTTGAACCCTGCAGCATGTGTGCAGGCGCGCTTGTCCTTTCGCGAATTGCAAATGTAGTATTTGGCGCAGACGATCCCAAAACCGGAGCATTTGGCTCAAAAATTAATATCAATAACTTAGGATTAAATCATAGAATCAAGGTAAAAAAAGGACTGCTTAAAGAGGAGTGCGTTGCTTTCTTGAAAGAATTCTTTCGGAATAAAAGAAAGCCGGCAAAGTTTAATTAGCCCATGTTTGCCCTTAAAGACATAAAAGACAGTTTGGATAAGTTTGTAATTGACCCTTTAATGGTGATAGACCTGCAAAAAAATATTTGCGTGGTTAATGAGGCGTTACGTTATTTAGTTGGCTATAAAGAGGGAGAGCTTGTAGGCAAGAAAGCTGACATTATTTTTAGCGATTGCGAAAAATCTATACTCAAAAAAAGCAATGTGGACAAATTGATAGGTACAGGTACCATTCTTAATATTGAAACTTATTATCAGACTAAAGACGGAAGGGAAGTTCCCGTACTTTTTAGCAGTTCGGTAATACACGGACAGGGTAATAATGATGCATGGATAGTGTGCACCGCAAGAGATATTAGCGAAAGAAAAAAAGTCGAAGAACAATTGCGCACAGCATATGAACAAATTAAAGAAGCTCAGGACCAGCTTGTTCAAGCTGAAAAATTAAATGCTATAGGGCTACTCGCCAGCGGTGTTGCCCATGAGGTAAAAAATCCTTTGGGAATAATTATCCAGGGCATAAATTATCTCCAGGCAAAATTTCCTGATAGCGAAATAGATGTGAATAGTACGTTTTGCATGATGATGGAAAGCGCAAGGAAGGCCAATGGCATCGTAAATACGCTTCTTGATTTCGCAAAGACAAAGAATTTGGAATTGAAACTTGAGAATATAAACGCCATTCTCGAAAGTGCTTTGCAATTAGTAAAGACACAAATAAAGTTTGAAAATATAAATATAAATATTGACGCAAAGGCCGATCTTCCTCAGATTCTTGTTGATAAAAATAGGCTTGAGCAGGTATTTTTGAATTTGATTATGAATGCCATACAAGCTATGCCAAAAGGAGGAAAGATTTTTATTCGTAGTTATGACAAAAATCTGTTTGAGCCAAAGCGTGGTGTTTCCGGAAGGGA
>Ga0265297_10002509_pt1 | contig 37046 bp, 44 predicted proteins | sample Munlanlwell13791_FD_192502 | JGI IMG/M metagenome (GOLD analysis project Ga0265297, IMG submission 192502) | Leachate microbial communities from a municipal landfill in Southern Ontario, Canada - Leachate well 137-91 | ecosystem: Engineered > Solid waste > Landfill > Unclassified | place... | reverse complement strand
TCACCCCCTATCGGGTCACACAGGCAATCATAGTATATCTTGAACCAGTTGTCAAGCCCCTGTTGCTTTTCTCTCGGGCTTGTACGGAATGAACTGTAGGTACGAAATGTCCACCCACCCCTCTTCGGGATCATAGGAGTCACTAATCTTGGTCAGCACCCGCACTTCGTATACACCGTCCGCACACTGATCGATGTTGGACCCGAGCAGCGCATCCTGCGGTTCGCCCGCCTTCAAGCAGTCATAACGAAGCAGATCCACTCCGGTACTCAATCGCTTGAGGAAGTTGATATCCCGACGAGTGTGGATGCCTCGCTCATCCACCCATGTGGAAGTAGAGACACGAACTACACATCGAAGTTTCGGCTGGATGTCGAAGACACGCGCCACATAAGCGGACAGTTCTGGTGATAGGTCAAGGGGCATACACAACCTCCTGTCAGATGGAGTAGGGCCGGACCCAATTCTGCTCGTGACTGCAATGGGACGGGACCACGCTTCTCACTTTACCACGATCTCCCGGTCTTTCCTGCTAGTATCTCTAGCCCCGAAAGACACCGGCCCATATTCCTACGATCCGATAGGCATCAAGTTTACCTTCTCCGAAGTAATCACGATATGATCCTGCGGAAGATGCTCAATCTCCCGGCGTATCACTTCGGCACCCACCTCATCCGTATGGAGTGTCACAACGATCATTGTCTCACCTCCATTTCAATAGGTTCTACTCGAACGCCTTACCCGCAAGAAAGTCCTTCAGAAGCTTCACGGTCTTCTTCCCGATAGCCTTGCGGACTTCCTTGGAGGGTACGATCTCGCCTTCAGCCTCACGCTCCACATCCTCGATCATCGCGGCGATGACCTTGTTGGTATCAGCCATCGTGACTTCGGGGAAGGCATCGAGTACGTGCTGGAGCCTCATCGGTACTACCCACTCGTCAGCTATCTCCTGAGCATCTTCAAGAGCCTTCTGCTTCTCAGGGTCCGCGATCTTCGGAGTGTGCTCACGCTCTGCAAACTCAGGGCGCTTGTGCTTGCACATGATACGTCCACCGTTCGGGTGCTGGAGTTCGATTAGAGGACGGAGAACCACACCCTCACGCGGATGACCCGGACCCATGCCATTACGGACGGCCTGAACACTGTCGGCCATCATAGCAGCGTTGATCTCGTCCTCCGTGGTGTTGATGATCTCGTAGTATACGAACTCCTGCCCCATCTTGAGGGCAAAACGCTCGGCACGCGGAACATCAAGCCAGTCATCCTCAATCTTGACCTCGAAGGCAATGAACTTCAGATTCGGCCCGTAGGTGTGACCCATGCCCTGCATGGACCCACCATAAGCCTCACCGTAGATCGTAACCTTCGCAGTATTTGAAAACTCCTGAGCGTTCTTACGGAAGGCTTCAAGTAGAGCCTCGTGATCAAAGCACCCAAGAAATGACTCGTGCTTAGCCCCACCCGAAAAATATGTCAGGGTGTCCGTCTTCGGATCATAAGATACGTGGGCGGACGTTCCGTGAATCTTCTCCATAGCATAGCACTGCTTGAAGAGAAGAATCTCGTTGCTCTTGTAGAGGTTGGAAATATGCATGTATCCCATTATCTAGCACCACCTTTCAACCAGTCGTTCTACCTACGAATTCATCCCCAGACTCGTTTGAGAATGGACTCACCTTTCGCAGCCCACTCCTCGTCGGTCATCGCCAACTCTTCCAGCGTGAGAGTGAAATGCCGTACTTCCTCATCATCACACATCCATCATATCCTACCCCTTTCACTCTGGAATGTCAAGGGTAATCCGATTCGCCTCGAACACAGGAGAAAATCCCATCACACATCGAGGTCCGAAGATGTTCATCACTTCCCAAAGTGGAATCTGCACTGTGTGAGTCTCCGCATTATAGTGACAACATGAGTGAGCATGTTCAAACGAAAGCCCGAGATCAGTGAAATGCTTCATCATCTGATATACACCGTCCGGTGTCAGTGTTGCCCGCACCTCGGTGTTGAGATTGATCTCGACGTTCATCATACCACCCCGTCAGTTTCGTCAATATCGAAGGTGTGCTGCGTGAAGTCCCACGCTAAAATAGCCCCATCACGCGGATCCTGCAAGGCTGGAAGATGCTGATCCTCGTGCAGTGCGTATCCGTAGGGAGTCAACTGCACGACAGCAGCTGCTTCGTCGGTTAGCGGATCAGGCAGTATCCACAACAGACCCCGACGCGCTAGAGCATTGACCGTTGCTCGTTCCGCAGGGAGGATACTGATCATGTCCTCGGGATCCTCGATCACGGCGAACAGAGTGACAAGGTACTGCATCTGAGCTAACGAGAGTGTCACCTTCACGACTGAACCTCCTTGAGATATGCTGCTGTCCGTTCATTCCAAAACTTCTGGATTGTGTCATAGAAGATCATCCGATCCTCGAAATCATACTGATCCGCACCCGGCATCGGTTGAAAGTAGAACATCATCCGGTTGAGCTTCCCCTCACGCACGGCCTGTAGAATCTCGGACTGCAAGCACCGAGCTTCAGGCGCGAGAATGATCAGAGAGAACCGTAATGACAAAATCGCTTGCATGGCCTCTGAGACCTCGCAGAACGCTTCATCGGGTTTGATGGGTCTATGAGGCCCACCCACGAACAGAATACCTGATCCTGCGACTCCTGTGTTGTGTTCTACATGAATGGCACTGTCATCCCAAAGTTCTGTCATTCCGGGATCCTTCTCCGCCTGAATTGGGAGAGGTTGACCGAGGTACTTGATACACCACTGGCGTATTGCCTCGTGAGCGAGTTCGAGATTCGCAGGGTCTTGTACGGAGGAGACACGGGCAGTGACGATGCGTACTTGCTTCCCCTGTGCCAGCCATGCCCGTACTCGATGGATCATCGGGTAGAGCGGAAGGCCGAATTTGTCCGGCCCCTGCCATTCATGGTACTGCACGAGAGTACCGTCGAAATCCACTCCAATCCAGTGTTCAAAAGGATATCCCATAGCAACCGCTCCTTTCATGTGTTTCGGCAGGGGTGGGAGGGCTCGAACCTCCAACTACAGGATCCAAAGTCCTGCGTCCTACCAGTTAGACGACACCCCTAATGCACTAGATGCTCTCGACGGTAAACCTCCGACTGTCCGTATCCCATACGAGCATGATGGGATTGTGCTTGATCAGGTAGGCGGAATCACAGAGAGCAGCGTTTACCACCAGTGTGTCCCCAACCCACTTCACCCCCCGTCCTTCGTGGATATGCCCACACACCACCAGCCGAGGATGACAGCGTTCGATGGTCTCAGCCAAAGCATGGGATCCCGCAAACCGACCGTCGGAAGCCTGATCGAGATGGCCGTAAGCCGGGCCGTGTGAAAGCAGGATATCTACACCCTCCGGGCAGGATGCATAGGCTTCCCGAAGCATCACTTCCTCTGTATCACCCTTCGGGGCGTTGAAAGCCCACCCCCCAAACCACGGTGTCCATGCCGTCCCCCACATGGAGAACGTGAAGTGCGGGAACATCGCGTAATAGGTTTCGGTGTGGAGCTTCAGCAGACTCCACGGCAGATTTGGTACACGATCTGGATGTGTCTGGAAGAGGAAATCGTGATTTCCCGGCACGAGAACCGCCATCTGGATCGGTGCGTTCTCCAGCCACGGGCGCATCTGACGGTCGAGGAAGACACGCTGCTCCTCATGGAACTCCTCATCTGCTCCCGGTACATGCTCCCAGAGATCACCTGCGATAAGCAGGAGATCGCATTCCGGGATACGTGGAAGCCGTCCGTGAAGATCCGCCATACAGCACACACGGAGAGCCATAGCTACTTCTTCTCCTTCTTCGCGGCCTGAATCGCCTGCACCAGTCGCACGGATGTCTCCTGCAACTGATACCAGAGCGGTGCGTACAGCAGGGAAGAGTAATGCTGCCTGCACAGCCTCGGGGGCTTCCCATCCCGGCGCGTGGTGAAGACCTGCATGCGGAGGTGATGGTTGAGCATCGAGACGTTCTTCACGAGGATCGCCGGTCCCTTGCCACACACGGAACATCCGTGGACGTAGTTCGGGGGATAGGCACCCATGTACTTGTTGATCGCCTCGGTAATCCCCGCTGTGTATGCCTGTACGATGTTGGTCAACCCCTCTAGGGAGTTCTCACCCAACCCCATGACATCCGTCACAACCCGTACACTCATCACATCGTTGGCAATGTCCGTTTCAATGACCACAAGATGCTCCTTTCGTTTCGTTGGTAGGATACTACCAGTTAGCTTTCCGAATGTCAAGTAGGAACTCGGTCAGGAGTCTCTGGAGCAACACCCTCTGCTCCGATTCCCACTGGGCATCAACCAGATCCTTGACCGGTGTACCGTTCAGCCATCGGTCAAGTAGAGTATACCCCACGGCATGCTTGGCCTCCTGCCGCGCTTCCACCAGAACGTAACGTGCCTCAGTTATTGCATCATCGATGGACATCTCTCCGGCCCGCAGGGCGAGACATTTCTGCAATGCCAGCCCACCGAGCGGGAACCGCAGATGACCTTCGACCAGAAGATCGGAGAGTTGGTACGCAAGACGCAGGTATGAAGTCGCGTGCTTGTGCATCCTCTTGGGGTCTTCGGTGATCTTGTGCCGTGCGCCTTCCGCATACCCGAGGAAGGAACGCACACACGTCGGGTAGGGAATGAGATCCCGCAGTCGCCTCCGCAGCTCATCGCCTTCGGATGTGGAGGAGACAACAGGTGCGTACAGACACTCGATGATCGTCGGGTTCCCCGAAGACATGAGATGGACGAAATGCCCGATCTCGTACTGCGTACTGTCTTCGTCACCCGGCTTCTGGACCGTGCGCATCTCCCGCTGACGGAAAGGATCGAGAACCAGTGATGTCGGAGCGACGACTACCGAACGATAGTCATAGTCCGAGTCCGGTCGAGCGTACCCGTAAGCCCGTGATCCAGTCAGGATCGTGAGGATCGTTTTGAAGTCCATGTTTCTTCCTTACTCCGCCGCAGCAGTTTCGATAGGGTTTTCCTTCTCGAACGCCTTGAGTTCAGCCATCACCCGGTCGAGATCATCCTTGAGAACGTATGTGTTGGGCCAAGGAGCCTTGACTTTGATCATTTCCGCCCCTTTCGTGATGCCGTAGTATAGAGCAATGGAATCACAATGTCAAGGGGTGGGTGAGTTTGATTGAAAAAGTTCTATATCATTAGACCAGAAACTCTTTTACCTTTTCGTACTTTCTGTTAAGTCTAACTGACTCGGGGTTCTTGTACATCTCTTCAAGAAGTGGGATCGAACTTTGTTTCCAGACCTGTACTATAGAAACATCAGATTTTGAAGAATAGAGAGAGCATCTAAAGCCTCGTGCATTAAGGTCTTCCGATAAACCCCTCAGTAAGTTTGGCTGGCCCAACACGGAGATGTACCGGACTCTTCCGTCCTTATGATCTATTGCCACAGTTCCATCACCGTCTATGATCCCCCTCATAAAAGAAAAGATGTCTACGCTCAAGTCTTCCCAAAATATGCTCTTCTTATTTGGTTTTAACCCCATGTCACAAAACAGCCTAGCATTTTTAGCATAGAATCTGTTAGAGAAGAACAGCTTGTGATTGGGTTGTCGGGGTAACTTAGACACTCTTACCTCTCTGGAATACCCGAAGGCTTTATTTAAGTCTTCCAGAATTTGAAGGTCGGTTGAGTACCATGTTAAAGTGTCCCTAGTCTTACTGTATGACCCATCTGCGTAGCAAAAACCAAGAAAGTAAGAAATCAAGTCTTTGTCCTTGAGAGCTTCACTGCTTAGAGTATACCTGCTGTCTTTTGGCGAAGCTGCCTTGAGCCTTTTAGCGTTTCTCTTTTTGGAGCCACAGGACAGAGAGCAAGCAAAATCATTAGAGTCTCTTCCATTTTTGACTTGTCGTCTATACTCTTTGTCAAGTTTTTCAAAACGCTTACCACATACACTGCAAGATAACAACATGCCTTGCCCCCCACTTATTGTAGAGTGGTTTGTTTTGTCGCTTCACTCGTGTTCAACACTGGTAATCGATACCCGGCACCCCCAAATCAGTTATGTACTTTCGGGCGAGCCACGACAGTCTGCTTCACATCCCGATAGAGATCATGGGCCTTGATGGTCGCAGTGAAACTGATTGTCTGACCCCGTTCACCCAAAGGCTTACCACCCTTGTAAACGACGATCCCTTCCGGGGTATGAATCGTCGTGATGTACATGTCTCCAAACTGCGTGACAATCGGTCGAGACACGGACTGTACTTCCCCCGTGAACTCGTGCTGCTCCCCCACAGTTCCGATGTACTCCTCAGTACGAGCCTGCGTCTCTCGGGCGATGTATTCCTCGACCTTCGAGGCGAGAGCTTCAAATCCCCGTGATCTGGACTGGAGGGCGGAATACAGATCGAAAGCCAGTCGCCCGGCGTAGTTGTTCGTGCCATCCGCGTATCCCTGCTCTGGATCGAAGCCAGCACCGAGTTCATTCAGTTTCTCCCACAGCTCTTCAGCCCGAGCACGCTCACTGGCTTCCTTCTGAGCAACAGCCTGCATATCATCTGCGGTCAGAGCCTGAATGTCCCGCCAAAGAGTCACTGCACTGCGGAAAACTCCCTTGGACGCTGCCCACACCAGATACTGATGGTCGGTCTCGTCAACTTCCGCAGCCGTCAGCCCCGTGTACTTACCGGAAGGGAATACCCCACCCGCACCGCGAGTGATCTTCCGAAGTGGACTCCCAATACGCTCAATGCCCTGAACGGAGATATTGTGTTCCTGACTCCAAGCACGGGCTTTCGCCTTTGCCTTCTCGGGATCCGCAGCCAGAACCAGCACGAGGTAGTCCCGGGGAATCATGAAGCTCCCGTCACGACTCCGCTCTTCCCACTTATGGCGAATCGTCCACATGGCGTCTGTGCGACCCGTGGAGATGTAGTACACACCTGAGTCCTGTCCTTCGGAGAGTCTAATCTGTACGGTCATGGTTTACCTCCATGCCAGAGTATATGCCAAGAGATCGAGAATGTCAAGCTCACAGGATAGTAATCTGTGCAAGCGTCCTCGACCACGAATCAGTGTTCCCGGCATTGTGAATCGTGAAGATCAGCGTGTACGGGGTCTTTGTTCTGTTCTCCCCCTGTACCGAGACCGTCCCTGTAGCGATGTCATCGAGAATGATCGACCCCTGATGGTTGTATCCATCCTTGTCCAAGTAGATGAAGGTATAGACATCCCCGGTCGCTGGAGCATCGTTGATCAGCTCGGTGATACGCTTGTCCAGCGTGATCGCCAGCTTGTATTGTGATGTCTTCGATTCCACTACGACCGGAGTACCAAACAGACTACCGATAGCAAAACCGAAAGACCCCAAGACAGTATGCAGAGTTGTGTCTTCATCGAGAAAGGCACTGCCCCCACCTGTCGGGGCGGTCTCCAATGTCTTGGCCTTGAACCGATCCCCTGACGAGTTCTCAATCAGGCCGTCCACCCGCTGCGTGTCCGTGTAGATGTCAGCAAGCATCGTGGAGTTGGTGTCGATCTCCCGCCTGATCTCCTCGACAGTCGGGGGGGTCGTTCCTCCCCCGGTCGGGGCTTGTTCAAGAGCCTTCTGGGTAAGCCGATCATTACCTAAACCATCGTCCTCGATCAACCCATTCACCCGTTGAGTATCGGTGTAGACATCATCCACCTTGTTCTCGACAGCCGTGACCCCCGTAGCAGTCGAGGCTCCGTAGTCAGCCAGACCGTCCTCACACGCCTGCTCAACATCTGCTGCCGACACATCGTTCAGGACATCAAGATCCTTCGCCTGCAACGACGGGATCAAGTCGATTCTTGCCGACCGGTCCAGCCCCCCCATCGTGACCTTCGCCATGATGTTGTAGCTCTTCCCGGCCTCGAATCCGTTTCCAGCAGTCGCCACTACGGTTGCCCGGTAGTATCCAGTGTTGGTTCCGACCTTTGCTACCGCAGGGAGGTATGCCATTGCGGTATCCGAAGCGTCCTCGTACACCTCCACAGTCGGGGTCGAGTCAGCGTCGTGCAGTTCCCCCGTAGCTGCGTGGGTCGGGAAGATCAGGTAGAAGGTATCCCCGAGCTTGTGCATCTACCTCATGACCTCGATCTGATTGCTGTTCAGAGACGGAGTGCTGCCGGGAGCAAGCGTGCCGACTTCAGCCTCAGAAGCAAACCGAAACGGCCCGTAGAAGTAAAGGTACTCGTGCGCTGATCCGTCCTCCAACGACGCGGGATAGAAAACAGCATAATCGCATGTATAGACTAGTGCGGGAGCTTCATACGCTCGGTAGAACGCCATCAGGGTTCACCGATCCGTTCCTCACAACAGGAGTAGCCGCTATAAAATGTGCGGCCCACATTGCGGTACACACGATCTACTATTGCGAAGGTCGTTGTGGCATTAGGATTCGTGGCCCACGCCTGCCCAACAACAATCCTTGATGTGGTGTTGTCGGTGATGTACCTAGTCTGTCCTGCTCCAGTTCCTCCCGTCAGCACCAGTATCTTCCCGATCAGAGCGTCCTCAGTGAAGGGCGTTCCAGACACATCCAAGTTCGTAGCTCCCCCGGCAGAGGCAGTTCCTATGATGTACTGGTTATCACCGTCCACGGACCCGTAGAGATTATTTACCGTGCTGTCGGGTGCGGACATAATGTGAGCATCACTGTAGCACAATAAAGAGCCGCCTTGGGGTACGATCCCGACGGGTATGACGGTGTATAGGTTGTTGGTAGGGTCGGGAGCACCCGCAGTAGCGAGTAGTAGGTTGCGGTATCTACTAGCCGGACCTTCCACAGTTCCTGAACAGGTGTAGTCTGCCACAAAGAACCAGTTTTTATCAGAAGGGTAACAAGACATCCCAAAGGTTGTTGGCACCTGAGCTAGAATACTGCCTGCTGAGTAGTTATTCGCAAGTGTGGCTACCGTGACGGAAACTCCGGCAGATACCGTCGTAACCTGCACCTTCTCTCTGGTCCCCGTAGAAAAATCACAGATGGTGTAGTAGTCGTTTAGGTAAAATCGCTCGGTGTTGTCCAGTGCAATGACTACAGATGACCCCGCTGACACAGCACCAGATAGAGTTGCATAGGGCTTCGTGACCACGCGCTTCGGCCAGTGCCCCCACGCATAAGGAGAGCCAGCGTTATATGAGTACATAACCAAGTCCTTACTGCCGTAAAGGTAGTAATTTCCAGCAGCATTAGCAGCAAAGAAATTCTGCCCTGAAAAATCGCATGCCTGCCCATACCCAGTGTGCGTGGCCGTGTTCCACCATGTCCATGCCGTGAAATATACGTTGTTGCCCGACACTGAAAGCTGGAGCCAGCCCTTATTCTGATCCCCGGCCTCGCCCAGCGAACTCAGTACATGGTTTGTGGCAGATACAGTGTCCTCCAGCACCCAGCCCATAGCCTGCATCCATGTAGATGTGTCTGCCATGACATCGGCTTGTTTGCTAGAGGCATACGCTTTGAAATAACTACGATAGGCCATATTTTACCCCCGCAAAGAATTGGCGAGTAGGGGAGGTTTCTCCCCTACTCCGAGCACTACAGGTCTTCGTCCTCCCCTTCGACCGCCTCTTCCCCTTCGGGAATGTCACCGTCGAGATCAGAGTAATCCTCTTCGGCTTCGTCTTGAATTACAACAGCCAACAGCTCGACTGCCATCCACACCATCGTGTTCTCGAAGCTATCTGCGTCCTCAATAGTGGTCTTACTCCGAGAAAGCAGAGTCAGAACATCTGTTCCTTGATCATCTGCGACTTCTTGAATGATCTCCCAGATCCCATCTTTGTGTTCGGCGTACAACGCGGTGGTCTCCGAATAGTAGACCAGACCCGAATATCCACTGTCCACCCCGTGTTCCGCAATCTCCGCTGCCAACCCCGAAGGCCCGTTCTCGTAGTCCTCGGAGTTCTCCTTCAGCCAATTACGGAACCATTCCTCAAAGGTGTTACCCGGATGCAGGGGTTCCCGCTCGACAGCTTCCCGAAGCTGCTTCATTACTGACCTTCCTTCTCGGCCTTCGCCTTGTCTACGGTGAAACTCTTGAACTGAAACGTCTGGACCGGCTTGCCTCGCTTCTGCAACCCTGTGATGTCCACCTTCCGTTTCCGCTCGATCAACGGCCTCTGTGTGGTACTCCTATCTTCTGTTGCCACTGCCTTCGGATACAGACGCTCTTGCAGTGCGAGTGTAAAGCCCTGATCGGCATCGTATCCAAAAGCCTCGATCACTTCAGCAGGAACATCAGCATGGGGGTCGAGACCCAATGCGTTCTCCGCCGCATCGTACCACTCTCCACACTGCCCCTTCGCTATCTCCACAGCCTCATCCAGATTCGTCGCTGTCAGCTCAGCACTTATCGGGCCACCCGTGCCGTCGTACACGTAGAGGAAGGACGTACTCTGTACGGATTCCTGAACTGGGACAGTCTTGGTTTCCGTGTTCTGCTTCACAGGACGAACAGTACGGGACTCCTGCCAGATGTCGAACTTCTCCACCTCGTACTCGATATCGGATTCCAGATCAGGGTCATCACCCTTATATCCCGAACCTACACCTTCGACACCATGCTTAACCACAACCTCCAGTCCGGGGAACTTCTGACGGAGATGATTCGCCAGCCGTGCCGCAGCAGCATCCACATCATCGTTAGGATCATTGGAAAGATGACTGGAGTAGATGATGTAGGTACCCAGATCGGGCTTCATCTCGTCTTCCTCACCGTCAGACTCCTTGACTACCCGCTTACGAGATTCTACGACTGCTTTCTGCATAACAGCTTTGGCTTTGTCATAGGATCGCTGTGCAGCTTCACGCTCATCTTGTGGAAGGCTTGGATCAGACTTCATAAAGCCCCACAGCGAAACAGCAGATTGCAGCAACTCGTACATCTCAGGAGCAGCAGCAATCAGACGCGCGTTAGCGTCCAACGCTTCGGGGCTACGGAACAACCGCTCACCCGTCTCGGGATTGGTCCTGTAGGAGAGGCTAAACACACCGTCGCTTGTCTCGAAAGTGCGTCCCGCGATAAGAGTCCACGGCCCCGGAGTATACCCTTCCGTCAACGACTGCTTGCTTGCAGCGTGACGACTCTCCTCAAAGCGCATCCCTTCCAGCTCTCCTCGGCCATTCAACCAAGCCGTCAAAGCCTGATGAAGTTCTGGATGACTGGAGCGCAACTGATCCACATGGTAGACCACTGCACGGGGGTCACCAGCCGAGAACCCGAGCTTCAGGTGTGTTCCATCCATGCGATAGGCATAGTGAGGCATACCCTTGACGAAAAAGCCTACCCAACCTGCCTTTGAAGAATCAGATTCCTTCAATGCACTCTGGCTATTCTTCCTAGTCTTCCTAGTCTTCGACTCACCGAACCACGGTCCATTCTCAGGATCGTCAGCCCGCAGATTGTACTCACCGAAAGCATGAGCTGCATCGGTGAGCTTATCTCCGACCACCCCCAAACCGCGATCCCAGAACCCTGCTCCATGTCCATTACGGGTCAGGGCAAAGTCCTGCCCAGCATTATTGGGCCCACGCCCCGTCTCGTATACTGTGCTTAGAAGATCAGCGTTCTGGCTTTGGAAGCTCTCACAATCCGCCACCATCTTCTTCACGGTCTCAGGCTCCAGCATATCAAAGGTCAGATTGTCGTAAGCATAACCTTTCTCATCTTGCGCCACCCACATCAGAGCTTCGATATACCCTTGCGTGAACTCATCTAGTGAACCCCAATCGACATTGTGTTCAGCTTCCAGAAGACCTTTACGAAAACCCTGAGCTTCACGTCCTTCAGAAGTCATAAGCCCCCGCAGATCGGTACAGAAAGCGGCCCAATTCTGCCACTCCTTGGGGTAATCCACCCATTCTTTGTACTCAGCCTTCAGCCACGGCTTAAACTGCGAAGATCCCAACAGAACATCTTGCTCACCCGTATGGGGGACGACATCCCTCCATGCGTCAAGTAGTTGATTGTACCCTGTAGGATTCTGTTTCTGCCAATATTGTAGCTTCCTGATTACGAACTCTGGAGTCCAACTCTTCGGGGGGTTCTGCTCCTTACGCCCCTCTTTCAAACCACAACGCCCTTTCAGAAGACGGGACTCAACCTGTGCCTTCATGTCGTCAGCCTGACTGATCAAATCCTGCGCCAACGTCAAAAGCTCTTCATCTGTATCCAGCGCAGTCATCGTACCTGCACCCCATGATCCGTGATGATCGGTATCGTAGCTTGCATCCCCTGTGTGGAGCATCCAGCTCCCGTCATCCAGTACCTGAAGCCGAACATCCATGAAGTCATCTTCTGCGGGAACATCAGGCTCAGGATCGATAGACGCTAGATCGTCCCGAATAGCCTTCAACTCAGCTACTACTTCATCTACCGACACTGGCATGGTAGTATCATCCTCGACAACTCGATACTTGGACTCCCCCAATCGTCTCCAGCCAGTACCGGCATAGTCGTACTCCACACGTCCCCAGCCATCACCTGCATACGCCCGTAGGGCTTTCCGTAGGGCTTTCTTAGCTTCAGCCTCAGTTGTACCATCATCCAGATATTCAATGTGCCCTTGTTCGTTTCCCTTTTCCCCTACAACGATACGATACGTCATCTCATCCTCGACAGCTTCCTGAACCGGACGCTTCGGGATACGAATTTCACGACCCATGACAATCTCCCCCCTACGAAATCGGCTCGGTGTATGTACCGAAGTTGATCTGACACACGTAAGTTACATCGATGGTCTGTCCAATACCCACCGAAGTATCCGAGATACGCAACATGGCATAGATGTTCGAGGCCGCAGTGGACTCCGCGTAACACAGAGCCACGTACTTGATGGTCACCGCTGCCAGCCCCGTGTTCTCCCACGAAGCACTAATCGTCCCCGAAGCAGCCGAAGAAGTAGAAACGATATTCGCCAATGCCCCTACATCTTCGTATCCTTCGACATCCGCTATCGGATCCGAAGCTGGGGTCGTAGGCATCGTCCCTGAACAAAACGCCACCTTCTTCATGTACGCGGTACTCGAAATCTTGTCCCCGGAGGAAGTCTGCAACAGAGTACGAAGGATCCGCTCCCGCGCCTGATCCGTTACTATGTTGTGAAATCTACCGATATACTTCCGCGTACCATCCGGGTCACGAAGCCATACATCAGCTTCCCCGCCAATTAGAGCTACAAGATCATGTTCACTGCGCGTCATGTTGTCAACCCCCGTCCACCAGACTTACGGTGCTGGTGCTTCGTACTCACATATCCACTGGCATTTCTGTGCCAATGATTTAGCTTCCCAATCCTCAGCAGAACCCCCGCCTTCAGTCACAAACAGATTCGCACCCACCTGACGAAGATATGCTGCCAGCCCTTCTTCTACCATCATCTCCGGTGTAGTGGGATCACCATCATCATCAAAGTACGGGTCGGCTGGTATTTCTGTACCCCGCAACCGCTGTGACGCTGAAAACAAGACATACCCCACTTCCACACGATCCCGAATCTCACGGGATTCAATGATATCTGTGAGAGTCCACATAGACTGTTCGGCGTTGTCCCCGACATCCAGACCGTACAGCGTGTCCCCTACAGTGATGTATATCGTGGGGGGAGTAGGATCAGCCATGTCTTACCTCTTACATCCCCAGTATTCTCCGCTTACGACCTTCTACCTGTGGCTCTTCGACCGGCAGCTCTTCCTCGGGCGGAAGATCCTTTGTTTCAGAGGCCGTAGACTTCGCTTCGGCTTCCATTGCTGCCAGCCGCGTGTAGTAATCCGGGATCTCACGGAGATGGGCGACGGCAATCCTCAAGGCAGGCCCATCTTCATCCTTCGTGACATTGATATCCTCACCCAAGCGTGAGCCATGCTCGTACTCCACCCCAAGGCCGGTCAACAGCTCATCCCGTGAGATGTCCCCGAGATCAATACCTTCTGCCTCAGCTAGAGCTTCGAGGTCTTCTACAGTCTGAGTCTGTGGTGTAGCATCCTTAGCCTCGTGGATAGGACGCACACTACTCTTACGCACCTTGATTTGAACCGTCATGTTCAACCCCCTACGAAACAGAAACCGTTATCTTCTCGGTAAACAACCCACTAACCAGCGTGTCTTCGAGATAGGAATCCAACTGGAAGTCCACGAGCATTGCGCAGACACGAATCCGGCTTCCGGCAATCGTCGTTGCACTCCCATTGAAGATACGAATCGTATCCTCATCCACAATAGCCCAATCCAACACTCCCGTAGCATCCACCCACATGTCTGGGAAGGATCCCCCCGTCGGGCTATACTGTACTTGAACACGGAGGAACGGATTTGCCAGCCCGTGCGCCCAATCCACGTATTCGTTTTGCTCCAGATAGGTGTGACCAGCCCCGTAAGCCAGTTCACACAAATCCGTGAGGTTCGAGAGCGAATTCATGTTGATGGAGTCACGGGTCAGGTACTGCGAATGGGTGTGTGATGACATCTTCTCATCCACATACTCTTTAGTGGTAAGATCGTCAGAGTCTTTAGGGTACTTGGCTTGAATGCGTGCCAGTTCGTCGTCAGCACGAGCACGAATCTGTGCAACGGGTGTCGGAGGAACTGTACTGGAATTCAGACAATCAAGATAGACAGTTTCCTCTCCATTCGCATCAACAACCACATGCTGTGCTGCCACGACATCATTGTCTACCACCACATCCCCGGCATCGAAGTCAATTTCGGCAGCATTTCCTGTAATCACTTGAGCTTTCATATCAATGTCACCAAGCATCGTACCCCCTGCCAATGGCAGGTACTGATCCAGTGCATAGAAGGGGGTACGGAGATCAATGATATCCCCTGTGAGAATCGTACTAACACCCACTACCCGAGCAATCGTTGCCAATGCGAGATACGAGTGACTATTCCCGAGCATGTCCACGTAATCGGCAGGCAAACTGGACAACGGTGCCGCAGGATCAACCCCCTCAACAACCTCAACGACGGTTCTGATCTTTAGCCGACGCTCTCCTTCGTATACCCCACCAATAGTGTGGGCAATCGACTCATCTTCGGTCGAAGACACCTCATCGGTGTATACATTCAATACCACAAGATCAGTACGATCCGACACAGTGGGGGTACTTGGAAGAATGCAGTAGTGATCGAGTTCAGAAATCCCGTCACTGAGCATGTCGTCACCGGGCGAGACAGTGATGGTTGTAGCCTGATTGGTTGTGATCGTGTAGGTCAGGATCGGGCCACCTGCCTTGCGCCAGACTGCCAATGTCTTGCCTATATGTTCATCGATGGTGAAATTCGCCCGCAGGTCGGCCAAGACCAACGCCTGTACAGACGAAATGACGGACGAAAGATTCAGGTTCGGAATGGTTCCAGTATCCGGCCTTCGCCCTGAAGTCTCTGCGAGATAGCACCGCAACCCCTGATGCCAAGCATACCCAGCAGTCAACCCGAAGTTGTTTGCAGGAATCGAAGGCCAAGCAACGACCTTCCACCCATTCCCAACACACCCCTCCATTCCGATGACCCGCCCCAAGTCCTCGATATGGCTATAAAGTGACTGGCGCGAATCATTGATATCGGAATCGATGGGGGCTTTCCCCTGCTGGAAGATGCCGCAGATGAAGTTCTTGGCCTTATTGAAAAGCGATGCAGAGACATCAGCCATATTTCCGCCCTTCTAACTCCGAACGTCGAGAATCATCTCACGCCGCAGGAATATATTGGCACTCCACCACCACCGGGAATGTCGAACAACTGCTACTAACAAACCGGAATTAGGATCCGAGGATGCATTGACAAACAGGCCATATTCGCGGATGTAGATACCACTCTCCTTGTAAGGGGTGAGAACATGCCCGTCAAACTCCCCAACAAAACGATAGACTTCCGTGTCCGTAGCCGAATAGAGAATCTTGCCCAAGTCGTAAAGCGTGGTGTCCAGCGACATCCAATGCTTGGGGGGGACTCGATAGAATTCACTCGTCAGTGCAGTGACATCGGTAGAAACAGGAACGGGTGTCGTATCCCACGCTTCGTCCCCGACACCAAGAGCAAGATATGGTGAGAGGTCGTGCATGTCACGGCCTCCGTACATCCACGCTAGAAACTGTGAAGCCCCCACAGAACAAAAGGAATGTGAGTAATCCAAGTACAACCCCCGAAGGGTTGGGGGGTGCCTGAGCACCCCCCCGTATCCGACACTACTTACGGCAGATCAATGAGACGGATGGAACCGTCGATGATGATAGCACGAACCGTATCCGCAGGACTCAAGCAAATCCACGTCAACGTATCCGTGGCACCACCGAGATCAACGGTACCGGTTGCAGTCAGGTCTACAGTAGTCAGCGAACTATCAGCAGCCATATACGGGGCTGTGATCAAGCTGTCAGAAGCAACGTAGACACTGGCAGTGATGTACGGAGCGGAGACAAGACTGTCTACGCCTACTACTAGAGCAGTCAGAACACTATCCACACTGCAAAGACCCAGACGCGCATCCGTGATCAGAGCGTCCCGAGCATATAGCGAGTCAGTAGAGAGGGTCGTATCCACCTGAACACTGCCAAAGAGACCGAGTGTTGCATCGATCCAGTTTGCAACAGTCAGGGTGTCCATGTTCATTGGGCCTGAAAGTTCGATCCCGTCACCAGCATCGATTCCCAACAGCCCCGGAACTGAAACCTCTACCGTATCTCCGGATGTAGTGATTTCCCACTTGGAGTACACCCCACGCAGGGAATCGAAAATCCCGAGATGCCCGATAACGGTGTCCATCTTCGTCACACCCTCGAACGAACGCCCCTCCTGTGCCACAGCGATCCCGGACACAGCCATGACCAACAACATCAACGCAATGAAACTACGCATGTTTCCCCCTTCTTAGTGGGTCACCCCACTTCACACAACCAACGCACCCTGCATAGAAGTATAGCTTCAGAGGCTACCGACTCGAACTCGTCTTACGCACGAACTCACTCGGATCGAGTTTCGGAAACAGACAATCCTTTTGAACCTCCTCGATAGCATGAAACCGCTGCGTACACTGTTCAAGAGGCTTTCTCCCTACAGCATCCCTCTCCAAAGCAAGCAGCCGGTCTCCATGTGCATCCAACAGATCAAACAACTTCTTCAACGCCTTGTTATGTTCCTTCTGTGACTGAATCCACATCCCGACACTCACGGCAGTCAACAGTATATTCACGAGAGTGACGAGTGAAATGGTGATTGACATTCCTGAAGAAACCGCCAAGGTCGAGTTCGTCACTGGCTGCTCCGCCTGAGCAAAAGCCACTGGAACCATGAATACACCTAACAGCAGTAAGAGAATCAGCGTTACTGTCAGCCCCTTCACGTTAGTACACACCTCTCTGGTATTCATGGTTGAAACCTACTAGGCTACACGAAGCCTACCTCTCTATCTGTTGAAGTGTATCTTGACGGACCCGCCAGCATCTACTCCGCTCCTATATGAACGGTACGAGTTGATGCTGACCACACCCACATCACAGAATCCCCCTGTACGCATACCTGAACTTCGTTACCCATCATGTAAATCTTGGTCACGCTATCTGGAACCGCTACCCATACTGTGTCATCAACCTATCCTTGCCATATCTGAGGATAGGGTTGTGGGCCGGTATGGGAAGCAGTAAGTTCTACAATGGTCAGAGCCATAGCCGCAGAAACGAGGAGTAAGAGAATACAGAAGACCTTTTTCATTGCCAAACCCCCCAATGTCTCGCGGCAACAGCACGAATAGAAACGGTTTCAAACTGATTAAGGTGCAGAGAATCTCCTCCATTTATGGCATTATAGGCCGTATCTGCTGTGGCAACCTGTAAAACAACATATCCCGCACCGGCATTTTCTATCAGGAGTTCTCGACCGGTACTGTTTATTGCATTGAATGCAGTAGAAAGCGCAGGAAGAGTGACCACAACGGAGTCAGTTGGGGTGAAGCTGATCACATGATCCCCGTCCTGAATTGTGTAGACTACAAGAGCGTTCGTCCATGTTTGATTCCAGACTTCGCCACCGACCACGAAGTCCCCAGCCAGACGGTAAACGTACACGTTGTCGAGAATCCCAGTCTCCCCGTCAGCGAAGGTGATGGAGAACAGGCTTGAGTTATCAACAGTAGTTGCACGATACCACTGATTAGAGCCTTCGACGGTTAGTGTGGCGAAAGTAGCTCCCCCCATCGTTATGGGAACAGTTGCACCAGCAGATAGTGAGTCTACGTCTACATGCAGAAGATATGTTGCTCCTGCAAGGATTGGGTAGTTACTGATTGCCGTGGACGTAGCTGTTCCCGCTCCTGCTGCAGTTAGTTTATTGAGCTTTCCGCCGGAGATCGAAGTGCCAGACAATACCCACCCAGAGGAACTAGCAAAATCAGGATTTTGATCAAGATAGTAGAGTCCGGTGAAAACATCCGAGAGAATGTAGGTTGGAATACTGGCCGCAAGAGCAGGATGCCCTATTACAAGTAAAGATGTTCCGTAGACTATCATACCTAGAGATGAGTAGCAGGAGTAGAGATAGCCGTTCCTCGAAACAGTACGCCCAAGAAAGGATGTTGAGGCCCACGCAGAAACATCTGAACCCGCTCGAACAGTGTATGTGGAGTTCACGGTGTTTGCCATCAGACTGTCGGATGCAATTAGGTCATTACCACCGATGTTATTTGTAGCTAGGATGCTCCCAGTGATGCCTATGTATCCCGTCATCAGGCTGTCCAGAACGTGGATGTGGTTGTGTCCCTGAATAGAATCCACCTTCAAGATGTTATGCACGTTCACATTTCCGGCGAAGTACGCACTATCCCCAGCGAGGGAGGTGGAGTCACCCACTGCAACTGTGGAATCCGCGACCAAGATCCCGGCGAAAGTGGCGTTCCCACCTACATAGAGCGAGTCGGATGCTGTTAGTACGGAGTCAATCTCTCCGAAGACTGTTGCGAGCAAACCACTACTCACAGAATCCGCAACCAGTGTATCCACTGCACCCCACGATGCGTGGATGTATGCCAGATCGAGAGAGTCCATAGCCAAGGAGTCCATCACGAGATAAGTGAACTTCGCGCTATCTGCTAGAAGCCACCCATCTTCAAGGAGTGAATCTTGAAGAGCCACGCCAATACGCAGACTCCTGAAGCTCCAGTCCACAAGCCCACCCCAACCATTCCATGAACTCTGTTGCAGATAGGACTTGTTTTGTGGGGTTGCGCCCACCAACGCCACGCAACACAGTAGTAAACAAAGCCACTTTGACATCAACAACCCCTTTATGGAGTAGGAACAAACTCTGTGATAAACCCATTGACCACAACAAGCATATCTCCGGACGAGAACCAACAGGTGTCAGACAGAGTAGAAGTCCCCTGTACAGAAAGTGGACTGTTAAAGTCAAGAGGGGCAGTGATGACCACGCTCTGACCGGGACGGATACCCGACAGGGTCTCGACTAGAAGATTGCGTATGGCCCCAAGTCTTGAGTTCAGAAATGTAGTTGTAATTCCATTTTCCGGGTACAAACCTTGTGAAGTATAAGCAGCGAGTATTGAGTCCTCATACGTGGTGTTGTTGGTGTAGAGCATGACTGCGGGATCGAAAGTACTGACTTTAGATGAATCGATACCGTAGATCAGAGGGAAAAGTGTATCATGTACTACGGAACTCATCAGAGAAGTACCTAATCCCGAAGCATCATTGTATGTGAATAGATAAGACAAATCACTACTCAAGAAGATTGGCTTCTCGAATGTCCAGATTTGACGCCCCCAGCCGGAATTCGTGATTGAAATTGTATCGGAGTTTGTGACACCCCAAGCCCACTCACTGTTGAACAGTGAGTCCATGTAGTTTCCAGAAGCCATTACACTCCAATATCCAAGTGCTGAATCTGCACTTACTCTCATAAAGACTTCGAGCTTGTTCACCCACATGTTTTCACCAGTGAGTGTGCTTGGATTTATTATTCCAAAAGCAACAGGATAACTTCCCGTGCAGAATATCGAATCCGTGAATCCTGCTGAAACTAAGTCTTTGAGAGTATCTGCCGGAATGGGTGTTGAGAAGTGGATGGTATTTGCATTACCATCTACCGCTACTGACCTTACGTTTAGAGAATCAAGAGTGAGAGGGTCTGGTACAGACCCTGAACCACTAGGCTGAGGACTCCAACCCGAACCCCAAGACACTGCTATTGCAGCTATCAGAATCAAGCTCAGAATCATTTTAGACATTGTACTCTCCTATATGAACAGAGAGTCAGAGAGAACAACGAGTTCCCATCTGAGACTGTCTACGGAAGAGTCTAAGTACAAGCCATTTAGGGAGTCTGGTCTTGAGATGTTTTCGAGTCCAAACGACTGAAGGGGGTTGATCGTGATATAGCTTGCAGGGTAGGACGGTCCACGCCATGAAATGAACAAGGTATCTGCGGATGAACAGTTGCGAAGCCAGAACGAGACAACTGGGAGAGGAAACATATACAACGAGTCTGTCAGAGTCGAGTCCACAATCCCGGACGTGAAGTACGGGTACAGACGCTCGGTAGCAAGAGTTAGTGATCCGTTGACAGTCATACTCCCCGTGGAGTCTACCTGCATCCACCGGATAGCTGGGAGTGAGTCTCCGAGATACACGCCTGTCGAAACCGGATTTCGATCTGTGTCATACAGCGGCTCACCCGTATTGTCGGCAGCACCCACATTAGAGAGCCACCCGAACACGAACATAATCAAAGCAACCAGTGCAAACCCTCGTGACATTTTTATCCCCCTAACCCAACCGTGAGAGACGGATTGTGACTGCTGCCGCTTGCACCTCTGGAGAACCGGCAGTTCCAGCCCGGAGCTTCAAGTACCGCATGTTCTTCAGGCCGTAAAGCTGACTATCTTCAGGATTGCAAATGGATCCGGGGACGACCTTGATGTTGATCTCCCCCTTGTTACCGTTGTAGCAGTCCAGCATGTGCGTAGCATCCTCCGTGTACTCCATGGACCCGAGGAAGGTAATCGTGTCACCAGTGAAGGTCGCGGGGATCTCCAAGCTCAAGGTCTTGAAGTTGTAGAAGTCGAATGTCTCCGATACCGATTCCCCGGCTGCAATCACTACCTCAATAGCAATCTCATCCACTGGACGACCCGCATAGACAGGTGATCCATAAAGATGCTGTTCTGGTGATCCTTTAGCTGCCATATCGCCCCCTAATCATCCGCAGCGGCCACTTCATGGCCGACGATTGTGATGTGCAGAGATCCGTTAGGCATCGCTGCAGTCTCCCCACCAGAATTTGACACCGTAAACGCATCTCCGTCTGCCTGCACCAAGACAAGGAACGGATGAAAATGAATTTTGCACCAGTGATAGTTGTTCCCATCAATGATGCGACCTTCGCTTTCGGTGGAAACCGCTGTCACCTCCAGAATCGACGCCAGTGAAACGGCAGCACCACCCCAATCTGACAGGTCAAGCGTATTCGGAGAGATGTCCAGATCATCAGACATCGTGATGATAAGGTCTGTCACCCGAGCAACATTACCTACACCCGGTGTGAGCGTGATGCTCGGGGTCGATCCCGTTGTCCACACACCACGAACAAGGAGCGGATCACCCCGATAAAGTGAACCACGATACCAATCCCTGATTTCAGCTCCCATCAAACACCCCCGCTTCATGTTCGAGCGGCAGATGCGCCGCAGCAATGTCATGGATGTCGGATATCACGACACGATCCATCAAGTGCCAACGAGTATCCAACCCCAGCGGCCAAAACACCCGAGTTTTCCGTTCAACATCATCTACTATGAGTTTATCATAGGAGTCCGCAAAGCTAACGATCCCTTCCTCCCCGACCTCAAGGTGGAGAAACAGATAGACATTGCACCGCGAACCCGTCTGTGCATGCTCTGGGTTAAGGGAAAGCGAGTACATCATGCGATCCCCGATGTACTCCAATCGTGTGTGAAGCTCAGGATCCGCGAGAGAAAACACACTACACTGGATGTACATATCTACCCAAACGGGTATCCCATTCGGCGGGATGCTTCCTGCGGGAAATACCGCCGAGAGATCCCCATTGTCGTAGTCGATTGTCCCGGCAGCAACACCCGTGTCAGTACGGAGTACCCCTGAACAGTCATCCGTGAGATCAACCCCGTTACAGGAAACAACCGCAGTACCCCGGACAATCGGGTAGGTTCCCGAGTGGGTAAACGTATCCGTAACCCCGTCACCGACACCAATGATGGTCTTCTCCAGAATACGTTGGTTGTTGATGGTGTTTGAGATCAAAATGTTGTTGTTGTAAGTGTGCGATCCGCAAGTGACACCTGACACCTCTTCGAGTAGGTATAGTGACACGCCAACCTGCCCTTTGTTCCGAAAGCGAGTAGGAAGCCCCTTTACTTGCGTCCGAAAGGCACCCAACTCCATGACCGGGGACGGCCACCACCCCAACATACGCACGAGAAAAGAGAGAATATGGGGGTCGCAACGATCTACATCCGGTACCATATTCCGAATCAACGCCTCGATTTCCCCGAACACTGGATCAAGCAACGCAGTCTTGAAGAACCCAACTGTGTCTCGTGCTGTGATTGTACTCTCACCCTGCAAGGCATCGGGAACGATGTCGTTCGATACAGTGGTAAAATCAGGCACCAATCCCATGCAGTAGGCTTGTCCGGCGATGATGTAGGTTCCACCTACTGCCAGACGGAGGAACAGAGTGTAGTAGTACACCACACCATCGACTATACCTTCGTTATCCAGAAGAGTGAGGGTCAGCCCACCCGCAACCGCACCCGAGTCGATTCCCCACCCATTCGTTTCCGAAGTGGGGAACTCTATTTCCTTGCGGCGTATTACATACGCATCATACAACCCACCAGCATCAACGAAAGACACGGTAAGGCTGATTGTCCCATCGAGATTCCGTTCCGCAGTCAGATAGTCGAACTTCTTGGTAATACTACTCATAGGTGACCTCTAGCGTCACATCCGAAAGTGTGCAGAACTCCTGCTTGCCCACCGGAATATCCCCAACATACGGAGACAGCACGATTTCAGCCACTTCTCCAGCACGGTTCGGGAACAAGTAGTAGGCGATAACCCCCCGTACTGCGGTCACCCCCCCCAGGAATTTGCTCGTCGTCAGGAGCAGGTCACCCGTATCATAGTCAATATATCCAACTTGCACGCCACCAGAGATCAACCCACCGTACCCATCATCAGTTAGGGTGTAGGTACTCAGAGTAGTGACCGCCTCACAACTCACACTTCCAGCACGGAGATGCCGGTTGGGGTACTTCCAGAGTGTGTAAACTGTAGCATCCACATCCAGCGGGTATTGAGTCAACGCTACTGGATCATCCGGCGTAACATACGACGCCTCAAGCTGGAACATGAACGCCCCGGAGTCCACCTCGAAGACCTTACCCACATACCCGACAGCCGAGTCAGGATACTCCACACTATCGATAGTATGCGTCACGACGAAATGTGCTGTAGCTATCCCCGTCTCAGCATCCCGTGACTGGAAGGGCGTCGGGATATCCCCCGTGAGAGTCTGGTACCACGAACCCCAAGCATATCGCCGGTTGGAGTTCGACAGCGTGATCTTCAACCGGTCTATCGGGACAATGATAGGCTGAAGCTGCCACTCATCCGAGATGTACGACCCACCAGCGACACGAGTGATGGCACTACGCTTACCCGCTGTCAGCCGGGAGGTAGACGCCATTACACGGGAGATACGCTGTTCTTGGGCGATCTGCGTTCCTTGTAGTCCCCCGACGCCCGGCACAAGTGCCCGGTTCTGTGTCGGAGCCTTCTTGGTCAACCCCACCGCAGGACGGATCCCCCAACCCTTCGTCGGGAGATAGATTGTCCCCGACGCATCTGACCATGTTTTGTGTGTCATCTGCGGTTCACGAGTGAAACACGAGACCGTAGTGTACGCCACACCCTCGATGTTGGACAACATCTCGTAGAAATCCGAAAGACGAACCGGCTTGCCCACCCGGTTGTACACCGTGTCACCCGACTGCGGCTCGAAGAACCGGTCGATCATGTCCAAGATGTGAGTCTTCCGGCTCGCTAAATCATGCTTCAAGGAGTTGACAAGAGCCACTTCCAATGCCACAGTAGCCTTGACCTGATCCACATTCTTGAAGATTAGAGAATTACCGAGCTGATACTTCTCGAAGAAGTAGCGGTCAATCTCAGCCAAAGTGTCTTCCGAAAGACTGCCATACCCATCGGCCAACAAGTACGCAATGGAACGCCGCAGTACCGGGTCGTACTCCAGAGCTGCGTACAACACTCCCGGATACGCTTCGAGGGCTGACTGATAGTCAGGGAGAGCCGTGAGTCGAGCCTGTGCAGCCCCATACGCAGGAATCGCTGCGCGGATATCCTCAATCGCGGCTTCGTCTACACCCCCGGTCGCTCCAGCAGCATTCGAGTAGTCGATACGGACCTGTGCATGAGGCTTGAAATCCCCGGCCACACGTCCGATATCCAGACAGCCACTCGCTCCATCGGTGATGAAGTATTCGAGCGCGACAGTCCCCGAAGGAATATCACCATCGACCCCATCACCCGTAATAATCGTGAACGATCCATCACCGTTCCACTGCACCATGTAATACTGCCCAGCACCCTGATTCAACAACGCGGTGACCTGTGTCCACTCCGTACCGGCAACCGTAACGGAAACTGCCACATTCTGAGCAACCTTGCGACGAGTGGAAGTAAACCTCTGACCGGGAGAAGCAGTTGCCGCAAATGAGTCAGTAGCAAAGACCCCTTGATACAAGTTGAAATCCCCCCCAGCCACCACAAGGTTCAAGGCCAAAATGTTCGTGAAAGTCAGACCATCCTTACTGGCAAAAGATGTCCCCTTCGAGATCGTGATGGCATTAGGAGCGGCGATATCCAACTTCGTGTACGTGTATGTCACCTGTGCTAATGCAGCCGAACGCCCGGTCAGAACATACCCGTTGAGTTTCCCCAGAGAGGCAAGATTCTGCCGCTCCACCGCTGTATCCGGGAAGCATTCCGAGAGCGCAGCATCGATGTAGTAATGCAAGGCATCGGCAGGATAGAGAACAAAATCAGCCAACAACGCCTCGACCGAAGCACTAGCGAAGTCCAAACTCAAGGTCGGGTACTTCACCTGTATGTCAGCTATGAGTTTCGCCTTGAGCGAATCGTAATCCCGAGCTGTATAGTCTTTCCGCTCAAACGCACTCATCCTCGTACCCCCCAATTCCGAATAGAAACATCCAGCGTTTCCGAGATGCTGGGAGCATCACGGTAGGTATATGTGATGGACACCCTCACTGTGTGGTCGGAAACAGAGTCTTCATCAACTGTCACACCCCGAATCACGATCTCGGGGATACAAGCTGCACACGCACCAGTAATCGCAGGGGCAACCTGAAAGGGTAGCAAGTCACGCATCTTCTCGAAATCCAGAGCAGGCAACTGTGTACCGACAATCGGGCTCATCGGGATCTCTCCACTCAACACCCCGCACAACACACGAATTCGGGATTCTATAGCTTGATGGCGTGTACCCTTCCTGATCTCCACTCGATAGGTATCAGGCTCGAAGTAGAGGTACAAAAACAGCTTTTCCGGTCTACTTGCCCATCCAGCCATCAAACTCACCCCCTGTAAAGTATAGCATCAACAGCATTTCCCTAGCTGATGTACGAAGCAATGGTAGACTCCAGTGTGCTGAGTGCAGCAGTCAACAAACCAATGGCTGTGACAGTCTGTGTAGCTCCGACCCCACACGCCGCCTTGAGAGCGGTAGCGTCCCCAAGCGTACCATTCGGTTGCCAACTCGCAAATGCAGTCATGAATGTGTTGAGCGCGGTATCCAACCCCCGTGCTGCTACAGAAGCAGCATTGATTTTCCCCGCAAGTTCGTTATGTGCAGTGTTGGCAATGGCATCAGCCAACCGCCCGGAGAAGACTTCAATAGCACTCAAAGTCGCGCCCGTAGCTTGATACCCCGACGCTTCACTCTGCAAACTCCCCTTGATCAACTCGTAAATGGTATCTCGAAACGAAGCCATACTCCCCCTAGAGCTGTGTCTTCACACCGTTAGCATTGATCGAATCCCCAACTCGATTCAGAAAATCGGACAAAGCCGCAGGGAAGATTGGGGAGGGTGATCCCGGCTGCGATGATTGAGTAAGTGAAGTCTTGAAATTGACCAACCACTCGACCATCTCTTCCGTGACAAGAAACTTCCCATTGACCTTCAACCCGGCGGATGTCATCGTGAGTGTCAAACCCCCGTCATCCTTGCCCCCGAGAATGGTCAGCGTCAAACCACTCTTGTCGAACAGGAGAGTGTTCTTGGTCACAGGAGAAGTAATCTGAACCCGCTCGGCACCGTCTTCGGCCCACATCTCCACCATATTGCCCGCGAGATCGATTGCGCGGATCGAAGCCGCCCCCGAAAGCTCGGTCTTGTAATCCAGTTGCGTACCATCAGCTACATTGCGCAGCCCACGCTGTTGTGCGTTGTGCAAGTTCTCTTCAGCAGACACTGGGCTCGTCATCTCGAAGAGTTGTCCAGCACGGTCTACAATCCGCACACACTCCGCGTCATCCTCCTCCACCACATAGATCGTTGCACCCTTCGGGGTCTTCAACAACACCTGTGACTGTTCAGTTTCCATGGATTCTGCTGGACGGTCGGAAGTCTGTTCGGAAGCACGAAGATTATCCGATGGCCCCCATTCGGACCCCACTTCCCCGTATTGCTGAGAGTCTGCTGTCCGCTTTCTACACCCGGCAAAAACAATTGGCTTCGAGGTGTCGTTCTCCTCGAACATGACAAACACGGTTGACCCGCGTGGGTAGGGTAGCTCCATCCCTGTGTCGTAAGCACCCGCCCCCGGATAGCCAACCCAAGCCCACGGCAGCAACGCCACAGCCATATTGCCGTGCAACTGACGGATACGGACTCGAACCCGCCCCAGCCCTTCAGGATCCTGTGTATCCTCTACCACACCAACGAGTACCATTTACTCCCCAACCTGTTCTGCCACATGCTCCCCAGCCATCTCAACCGCCGGTTCTTTCGGACGGTCAATCGGCCCCATCTTCTGCAAGGTCAGTGAACTGTTGTACACACCCGGTGCAAGCGAGAAACTGATGTCCGTTATCATATACACCCCGGCAAACGGAAAGACCCGCCCATTTGGGGTGGGGGTTATAACCTCGATCATGGAGAACGGTTCCAGCAACGAAGCATCAGGATATTGCAGACGCATCGTGGCCTGCACAGGAATGATCCCCAGATTGTGCTGACGCATCTTGACGATCTGTCGCCACTGACCCACGGTCATCACCCGTGATTGACGAGTGGCATCTGTCTCAGTTTGCACAAGATAGTGCATCCCCGTCTGTGCATCGAAGACATTTTCCATCCCCGGTGTCTGCCATGGGCTGACTTCCGATCCCGGTGCAAGGACGTTATCACCGACTGTGACCGGGGCAGTTTCAGCCATCGACAATTCGGCCTCTTCCCACACTCGGGTTGTCGGGTCACAGAGTTCCGCCCGAGCATCCGCCAACCCCAACATCGCGGGGGTGAAGCCGTCGAGAGAGACATCGAACGACTCCACATCGGAGAAGTTGCCGCACCCCTCATCATCCACAGTCGTGTCAACGAAGAATCTGGCCCTGCGTTCGACATCCGAAGCAATATGTTTGATCTTGACATGCGTTTGAGGCGTGTTGGACTCTCCTCCTGCAATTCCACCCTGCAACACCACTCGAACACCCGTGTTCTTCGAGAGGAAGAAATCCTCGATAATCTGAGCTAGATTACGGAAGAGAACGGCATTCGTGCTCGTATTACGATAGCGATATGTGGACTGTGCAGAAGCAAGGAAGGTCGAAATCTCTGTCGCCGGGATGTCCTGTCCGAGTGTGGTTGGTGACCATTCGATCTCCACCCCACCGCTGGCATCAAACAACGACTCCATCTGCGTCTGGAAAAAGGCTTGAGCTGTCTGCTCCGGGGGGATGCTCTCTGGGTTGAACACATTGTAACTGAAAGAATCCGCAGAAGTCGTCATGTCGAGATCAAAACCAGTCAACGTCAGATTCAACCCCCGACGGGATACCTTAGTCCGCACCTTCAACACGATTCCCCGCAGATAGGAAGCAAAATTCCCTAGCGAGTTAGGCGCACCCACACCGTGGAAAGCCCCTGCACTGTCGAAGTACCCGAAACAGAAATTGATGCTCCCGAGTGGGGCATCAGACAAAGCGTCCTGATTCAAGGTATAATGCAGGACATTCAGCACTTCATACGTGGGGTCAAACAAGTTGAGGGTAAACTCCCCGGCACTGAAATTTTTGGTCCGCCGCCGGTACTCAAAAGAAGTGATGTACGATGGCCCGTTGATGGCCGGAGAGGTCACCGACGGACGCGAAAGTACGATGTGTGAAGGATCGTTGATATCCCCGAGGATGACTTCGATATAGGGCAGACGGGGGTTCTTGGATTTGTTATCATCCGGTGTGTACAGCACTGACCCCATCTACAACCCCCAAACTCACACGTACAAAACAACTAGAACAAACGCGACATCGCTGTGTTGATCTTCGTCACCACATAGACTAGAGGTGGAAAGGCGAGCTTCACCCCGCTTACGTACCGGAGCGGGTTCAACGACACCCACCGATTGAACAGTGCTACCGCCCAGAAATACCTAGAATCCCCGTAAACGGTACGAGCAATCGAATCGAGTCTATGCTCGCTCCCCGGTGCGAGAACTCCAACCTGCGAGGCTCCGGTGGATTCCTGATCGAATTCGGCATACCGTCTAAAGGACAGTCGCTTCACTCCACCTTCGGCAACCACCTGACACTGGGCGTAGCGCGAAGGTGTCCCCTGCACACGCTTCGCGCTACGTGTTTGTACTGAAACCTGACTCAGACGCCCAAGGGCCATGTCACCTCACCTATGCGAGTGCTACGTACCCGACATAGACTGTGACAGTGACATCCGTAGATGCGTGGGCATTCGAGAAGAAGAGCTTGTCGAATGCCATCCCCGCTGCGCCACATGCCAGATCCATGTTGTCCAGATACAGGTGACCGTTATTCATCGGGATCGCGGTACTCGTATCAGCATGAATCTTGTAGGAAACATCAGGTGTACCGGGAACTGTAGCCGGGTATGTGCTCACCTTGATGAGTACGAACTTGACATCCGCGTCTGAATCCACGGGAGCGATATTGACTTCTACATCACTCTCCCCGTGCCCGATAGTCACTGGACCCGTCACTGCCCAAGCATCGATCCCCGTAATCGTTGCCGCCTCAGAGACCGGGGTCTGTCCAGTAGCCGTTGCACCTATGGTAACACTGATCTCCATTTGTTCCTCCTCTGACCCCTTATGGAGTCCATGTTGCTACAGGAGCCCCCCTGTAACGAAACTTGGCAGTGCAAACGGAAGACGAAGTTGAGCATCCAACTCAGCTTGTTCGTAATCCATCTGCCCTCCGGTCCAAAACGCCTCTGTCTCGGCAATCGTCAGCTCCACCTGTGCGTACATCGGCACGAGCGGGATGAAGTTGGCGTGATTCCCGAAACCGGGGAAGTTCAAGCCCGCGAGCGGTGCCTTGTCATACGACACCGAAACGGTCTTCACCACCCCTTTCAATAGAGTATAGACTCCAACAGCAAGAATCACCTTCTTGGGTGGACGCTGGTTGCCTCCGGTATCCCGTGGGTACAAGAAAGTCTTGTACCAATTGATCTTCTGCGTGATCTGTAGAAGGGGCATGACATCAGCAACCAGATGGATAGTGAGCTTGATCTCCCGCCCCGAAGTGTTGCGATAACCGAAGAGGGGAATCGTGCGCCCCATCGTCTGCACTTCTTCGTAATTCGCGGAAATCGTTTCCGGGATGTTGGGATCCGCGAACACCAGTCGCTGGAAATTCATCATGTTTTCGTAGTCGAAGATCACTCCAAGCGTAGTCAACGACTTGTCCACGAACGGCAAATCCCCGATAGAAAGCATGCTCCCAAGGCCCACAGCATCCAGAGCGTTCTGTGTGGTATGCCCTGATTCGTACATCCCCCCATGTACGTCATTCGACGCAGATGGAATCTGAGCGTGGTAGGGATCAGACGGAATGATCGGCATTACCTATCCCTCCCGAGCAAGACACCCATGTCCGACTCCTTCAAACCATCCACACTATCCTTGACGGTGAAGATTGCGTCCACAAGACGACGCACCTCTTCCCGAACAACGGAGATCATTTCGTTCCTCGCTACCTCCTGCTTGGCAGCAATCTGCTCCATCGTCGGGAGCGGGAGTATGACTTCCGGCCCGGCCTCCCCGATAGGAGCCAACACTTCATCGAGGATGATTCCCCCGGCCCCTTGTGGGGGGGCAAGAGCTATGTCAGAACTTCCGGTCAGTAACTGTGCCAGTTGTGACTCGGTGTAGACCGACGCCGGGTCTACGTAATTGCTGTCGGGTGAACCAAAGGAGACACCAAAGTGAAGCATTGGGTCGTTCTCCGGCGCATTACCAGATGTTCCAACAGTACCTATAATATCACCCGCGCCAACATTCATTCTTGCGCTTACACCAAGCGTATCTAAGTGCATATATGTAGTGTATCTACTAGGATCACTAACAGATTGCAAAAACAACTCATTGCCACCGCTAGTAGATTCACCTCCTAAATTAGCAGCAAAAACTATACTATCTTCGATAGCATGTACTGACGCACCACGAAGAGCATCAATGTCAATACCCTCATGAAATCTCACGGAGTTCGAGCGTGGTGTTCCAAAACCGGGTAGTCCTGCGGATGGCGTGCCATCATTTCGGAGATAATTCAGACTAAGTACATCAGTTGTAGTGGGGATACTATTGAAATCCATCAGCATTTGGGTAGTTTCATCCACCCCGCCGATCCCAGTCGTACGAGTCCCACCCGGTGAAGAGACAGTAGCTGCCGAAGGATTGAGGATGTTAGAATACATCCGCTCGCGTTCAGCCATTCCCTCCTCGTAGAACTCTTGAATGTTACGAGCGTCCCCAATATCCACCCACAAACCATTACCAGCTTGTACCCAATTTCCCTCCTGACCATTTGGCCCGAGCCCCACAGAATTCAAAAGCTGGTCTGACCAACCCGCCATGGTACTGTGCGCCCCAAATGCCGTACTTTGATAGGTTCGACCCAAGCCTTCTCGATATGCCAATGCAGCATAAGCAGCATCGACACGATCACGTTCAGACATTGGAATAAGACTCTCTAGCCCACTAGCAATCAAAGTTTGCACAGCCGCATCCTTTGATCCGAGAACAGCATCCGTCAACGCACTATCCGGCAAACTCAGCCGCACAGCCGCAAAGGTCGTTCGTACTGCATCCACAAGAAGAGGCACCAACTCATTAAACACAGTGGAAAGCTGATCACCAACCTCACCCAACGCCCCGCCGAGTGCCCCCATCAAGTTCGAGACTCCGGTCTTGACATCAGGACGATCAAACGCATCAATCAGCATGTTCAACATCTTAACCAGAATAGGTGCAACAGTATCAACTGTAATAACGACGATATCAGCGATGGAGGAAAGGAGTCTACCAAAGGAGTCACCCATGGTGTTTACGAAATCAGTGTCTTGAAGCTGGTCAAATGCTATCGCAAGAACATCAGCCACTTCCGAAACCACGTATTCAGCCTGAGACAACAGCCACGGGAGGTTATTCTGTATCCAGTCCACCCCCGACTTAATCAACCGCTGGAAAGGCGACGGCCCCTGTGACCCATCGAAGAAACGCAAGACTCCATCCCACATCTTGGAGAACCACGTCTTGATCTGATCCCCGTACTGATCAACAGTGTCCTTCCCGAACTGGAAGAGACTGCCGAGCACACCGAACGACTCCATCTCCTCTGGAGAGAAGTCCGTCAGGATCCCGCCGATTGCCATGACTGCCGTGACCAACGAAGCAATAGGAGTGAACACACCACCCAGAGGCCCGAACATGAAATCGATCCCCTGCGTCACCATCCCGAAGCCTTGAGATAGGACATCGAGACGCCCACCCAACAACTCCAAACCTTCGAGAAGAACGGGTAGCGGGGTGTTCCCTATCGTAATGCTATTGGCGAAGCTCTCCAGTTGGTTGGAAAGCAACTGTGCGGGAGTCAGTGATTCCTGCACCTGTTGGGTCGTGTAATCCACACCATCCCCGACGGCCATGAAAGCATCTGCGGTATCCCACGCTTCGGCACCCATCGCATCGTACTGCTGAATCACACGATACCACATAGCCATGTCGGTATCTAATGACTTTGACAAACCTTGCAGAATCGCAGCACGCTCTTCTTCGGTCCCCGCAGACATGGCCTCACGCAGCAACGGACGCATCCTCTCCGTGATTGCTCGCCATGCCTCTTGCGAGTCACCGGACTGCAAGGCACTGAGGAAGACTTCAGGACCACCAACAGCCTGCGCCAACGCAGTGGAATCCGTGTACGAAGCTCCCTGCAAAATCGTGTTCCAGAGATTCCCCATATTCGCACCCGCCTGCGTAGCAAGCTGCGAAGTGCTAAGGAGGAACCCTTGGAAGTTACGTGCTGATTCGGGATTGTCCAGAGCAAGCTGCAACCCGGCAATCGTATCCGTGCTGTTCATCAACAAGGCATTCAGATCGTTGATGTTCGAGGCAACCCCGGAAACCTGACCCATGCGGTTGAGGTAGTAATCCGCTGCCGCATAGAACTGTGTCCCCTGCCCCTGACTCCACCCGAGTGTGCGCTGCATGGCAGCAAAAGTTGCTGCGGCCTGATCCTCTGCCACACCATAGGCTTGACTGATTCTAGCAACATCTTCCGTGATCGAGGTGACAATATCACCACGGAAGCCCGCAGCCATCACTGCTCTCATCGCCGTAGCATTCTGGGTGAGCGTGATGTACTGATTGCTAATCCGGTACAAACCTTCGAGCAGACGATTAGACTCCGGTCCGTTGACGCCGAATCGACGGGTGATGTCTGCCATCACCTCGCGGACCTGCTTCAAGCTACTCAAGGCTTGCTCTGCACCCGGCAGAGACTTCAGAATGCCTGAAATCTTACGTAAGCCATCCCCCATTGTCTTGAAGATATCAAACTTGATGAAATCACCGATCTTCTTCAAGCCATCCCAGATTGTGCTCACGATTTCGGAGATAAACCCTGCGGTCTTCCCGATGAACTTGCGAATCCCCTCCAACGATTTCTCGATCACAACATAAGCTGTCTTCTGCTGGAATCGCCACTTCTTGTCCATGAAGTCGTAGAATTGATCGAACTGCATCTGGAATGCACGCTTCGTATCGTTGTAGCTCGTGCGGAAGAGGATGTTGTACACCTGTTTCGCCAACGCATCTGTCCGCTTGGTGGTGTCATTTGCCATCTGCTGAAGCTGGTTCTGGTAGAGCCTGCGCTGTTCATCCGACATATTGCGCATCATCTTCTTCGTCTTATCTCCGTGCAGGAGAATGACGTTTTCCATGCTCTGCCGGAAGCTCTTCCAATGCGAAAGCTGTGAGGCTTGATACTGATCAGCGGACTTTGAGATATCACGAGTGGCACGTGCCGCCGTGTTCTCAATCGCCTGTGCTGTGGCATCCGCATCCTTCTGAATTTGATTCAGAATTGGGGAGAAGTTCTTCATTGCATTCGGAAGATCGTCGGTCAGTAGGGTCTTCAGCGCCACCAAGGCAGCATACATGCTCTGGGCAGCTCCAGCATCTACCCCTTGTGAAAGGAAAGAGGCAGCTTGATCTGTACGATTGACGGGGGCTTGAGGCCCACCGACAGGTGGCTTTACGCTCACTGCCATGTTCCTCAAACCCCCTTTCGGTCAACAGAGACTAATGCTTATGCCGTCGTCCCTTACTCTTCTCTATCGCCTCGGCTCGCTTCTCGTTCTCGTACTCAACAAACTGTTTGACGAGTGCAAAGTACGCATCCAACTCACTAACACTCATCAGATTGTCAACATCGTTGAACGAGAAACCTCCGTACTTGATCAGATTTACTTGCCTATTCATCACCCGCTGAAGAATGGTTCCTCTTTGGTGCTCGAAAAAGGAACTCTTCGGCCAGCGAAATTGTCACTTCCTTCACATCTCCACAATGCGGGCACTCATACGAAGTCCGCAAATCGTACCCGAAGGAAGCATCCGCCAAGCCCTGCTCAAACACAGCCATGTCATGTGCAGAGAGCTTCTGCACTAGAGCTTCGGCCTGCGGTACAGAGACGCGCTCGTTGTCGATCTCGGAGATCTGCTTCGCACGAGAGTAGACAAAACCCTCATCGTAATCTACCCCGATCTTCTGTCGCCGTAGGGTGTTCTGCTTCTCGATATCTACCTGATCCTCAACCAGCAGATGCCGCATCGTAAGAACCTTACCTACATCGGGAAGGGTGATGTTGTATGTCGGTACCGTCTCCTTACGAAGTGGGAGCGCAACGAGATCGTTGAGATCCACTTCCATAGGAATTGGAGTACGACATGAACGACAAGGAGTCTTCCATTCGTAATGGGATTCGATGGAGAGCTTGCGCACCTCGATCACCAATACGGATACATCGGCCAAAGCCAGCTTCTGGAACTTGAAATCTGGACCGGAGGGGCTGATCACACAGCCCCTCACGAAATCCAGCATCTTCGCCAACTGACGCTTGCTTGTGAAGAAACTACGAATCTCATTCACGGACCACTCACGGATCTCAAAATCCGCAGGATACCCGAGAAGACCCTGAGACGGCAAACTAACTACAAGACTCCGCATATCCACCCTCCAAAGAAAAACAACCTACCAACTACTCGCAACCAACAAAGCACACTAAGGAGTCAGGTTCTCGTCCGGGATTGCCTTGTCGATACTGAGGGTCACCGTGATTTCGACCTGAGAACTCGAACCCTGATCCAAGCTGCTCGGGGACATGTCCAGAGGGAACGCCCCAATGAGCTTTATGATACGCTTGACCTCGAAGTTCGGATTGTAGAGCGTGAGGGAACCGATCTTCTTGTAGTCAGCGGGAAGACCCGCACGCATCGTGATCGGGTTCCACACCATTCTCCGCCAGCCGATGATCGCTTTCCAGATGTTGGGATCAACGAAGTCCTTAAACTTGATGTTGATCGCATCATACGTTGTGCGACCGGCGTAGTACATCTCGGAGTGCATGTACGGCACCGTGATCTTGTCCGTCGTCTCTTTCGGCAGGTCTACCGTAGTCAACGACAGAGACAGGATATTCGAGTCGTTCTCGAAGTTCGGCACACCCTGAATCGTCAAGTCCCACAGGTTCTGACTCTGTGGAGCCCAAGTCCTCATGGTGTCATCGTAGAGCTTATCCACCATTACCAATCACCACCCTTACTCTAGGCCCGCACTGTAAGAGCGGACTACCCAATCGATGAATATCCACTCGCCGTCCTTCTCGAACTGGACAAACACCTTGGACATGATCTCGTTCCTATCACGTACAGCAGCCGTGTTCAGCTTATCATCGCACTGGACGCGATAGTCATAGATACCACCATCACCACGGATAGGATCAAGCACGAGCTTGCACGCATCGATCAGGTTGCCCCATGTCTTCGCATTCGACTTGTCGAACTCGAAGTTCTGAGCAAGACGGTCGAGCTTCTTCTGTGCGTACAACAGGGTACGCTGGGCGGAGAGCCTGTCCAGAGCCGTTGCCGTTCTCTGCAAGGTCTTCTGCCCGCGAAGGACAATTCCGGCATCCCGGAGCTTGACCCACGGGTTGATGTTCTGCCCGGCGATGCTGTACATCGAAACCTGATCCGGCTTCGAGGGGTTCCACCGCAACTCGGACGTGAACTTGTGCAGCCCGCGCTTACGACCCGCCGGGGCCATGAACGGGTTGGACTCCTTCTCGGAGTTGGCGATGACCGCAGCAAGCGGGCCGGACGGTGCAACCCAGATACCATCTGGACTGTACTCATCGATGTAGAAGTGCCACGGGTAAGATGTGATGCCGAAACGATCATTCAACGCAGCCGGAGGGCCACCCGCATACGTTCCGTTCACCCACTGCTTGACCTCATCACGAGTAAGATTGTCCGGTGGATCAATCAGGGCAATGCAGTCCTGACGAGTAACACCCGCGAGCAGCAACAGCGCAGCCACGACATCCTTGTCCGACTCACCGGGGCAAGCCACCAAGTCAATGTCACAGTCTTCTGGATTGTCGAACAGGTGAAGACCCGTGGCTGGAGTTGTAGGCTCAACCGCTGCTGTACCGATGAAGTCCGTATCCACTGCCGAAGTACCAGAGGCACCAGATGCCAGCGTGTAGGTACGGTACTCACCAGTCCATGCAGCAGGCCATGCTGGGGATCCCGAGGCTTGGGCGAAATCAACAAGATCATCACCCAATGCCGCAGCCGCTGTAAAACCATCCACATTGGCGTGCTCACGCATGAGAACATTCTGGTAGTATACCTTGATGTTCACATGGTCTGCCACGCCGTCTTCTGCGGCTACGGTTTCGGCGGAAAGATCGTTACCCCAAGTCCCCTTGGTCTTGGCTGTGACAGTCAGGATACTGGTCAAGTTATTGACAATATCCACTGTGGCAAACGCTGCCGAACCATCTTCCACACGCACGACGATCAGATTCGAGGAGCAACGCAGGAACTGCATCACCGCACAACCCAACTGCGTCGTAGGCAACCCGAAAGTCGCCACATACTCAGAAGGAGAAGTGATCTCCGTCCGAACATTTATCGGACCCCGGTGCGCAACACCCACTACCCCAAGGATCGTCCCGCTCGGGGCAGTCTCATACAGCGACTCATCAAAAGTACGCTGAATAACACCCACAGGATAGGCCATCAGCCAACCTCCTTATCCCCGACTGGGGAATCTAAACCCCCGAACGATTCTTCTGGAGC
>Ga0265297_10002507_pt1 | contig 37079 bp, 37 predicted proteins | sample Munlanlwell13791_FD_192502 | JGI IMG/M metagenome (GOLD analysis project Ga0265297, IMG submission 192502) | Leachate microbial communities from a municipal landfill in Southern Ontario, Canada - Leachate well 137-91 | ecosystem: Engineered > Solid waste > Landfill > Unclassified | place... | reverse complement strand
CGAGAACCAGCAGCATTGGGTATTGGATGTGCAGTTCGGGGAAGACAACAACCGGGCCCGAAAAGATCATTCGCCGGAAAACCTGGCATTAATCCGGCGTGCGGCCTTGAATTTGTTGAATAACAACGGCCCCAGCAAAGACAGCCTACGCCAACGAAAACTGCGTGCTTGTTTGAGTGATTGTTATCGCGCCGAACTGATCTTTGGGAAAAGGAAAATATAGCGCGATTGCCCTGCCAGACCCCCTACTTTTGTCGATGTCAGCATAGCGTTTGAAGGCTTCTCCCTGGCCGGCCTTCTCATTACTCCTAAACCTACGAAAGGGCTGGTGGTGTTCGCCCACGGGAGCGGCAGCAGCCGGTTCAGCCGGCGCAATCGCTTCGTCGCCGAAATCCTGAACGAGGCCGGGATTGCCACCTTACTATTCGACCTGTTGACGCCGGAGGAAGAAGACCTCGATCAACGCAACCGTGAATTTCGCTTCGATATCGAGTTGTTAACCGAGAGGCTGATCGGCGTAATTGACTGGCTGAGCCGGCAAACAGCAACAGCCGCGCTGCCGCTCGGATTGTTCGGAGCCAGCACCAACGCGGCAGCGGCGCTGGGTGCCGCCACCGCACATGCCGACAAGGTAGCTGCGGTGGTGTCGCGCGGCAAGCAACCGGATCAGGCCCTGTCGCATCTTGCAAGGATCAAAGCGCCTACGCTGTTGATTCTGGGCACGGAAGACAAAGTCGCGCTCGAGCTTAATCAACAGGCGGCCGAGCAACTGCCGGTTAAACATCGACTGGAGATCATTTCCGGCGTGGCTCACCTGTTCGAAGAAGCAAAACTGATCTGCGGCTGGTTCCTGCATCATCTTTCGGTTCATGAGTCTCGACGCGCTGCGATTGTCTGCGCTAAGTGTCTGCGCTAAGTGAAAACCGGGCACTTAGAAACAGCATTGGACCCGCCCCCGGTTCACCGCTGAGCGCGCCAGCAACGAAAAACCAAAACGCGCGATCCGATCATCGCTCAACCACTGGAGGCCATGGGCGCCGACAGCTGTTGACTTTCAGCAGACATAATTTCGCCGCTTTTCAAAACGCTTTCCGCTGCCCGGCCAAACGCCTGTAAGTACTCTTGCATATTGTACGAATGCCTTGTTTTTTCTAACCTGTAACGGCATTTCCATGCCAACTGTTGGCTAGGATAAAACCATCTGAGGCAGAAAAATGGCAAAAATTATTTGCGTACTTTACGACGATCCGATTGATGGTTATCCGCAATCCTATCCTCGCGACTCGATACCCAAGATCAAGTCTTATCCCGACGGCCAAACCGCCCCTACGCCCAAGTCCATCGATTTCATTCCCGGCCAGATGCTTGGCAGTGTTTCCGGCGCACTGGGCTTAAGAAGTTATCTGGCAAGCCTGGGCCATACGCTGGTGGTGACTTCCGATAAAGATGGCGATAACTCGCGCTTCGATCAAGAGCTGCACGATGCCGACATTGTCATATCGCAACCGTTCTGGCCGGCCTATCTAACCGCCGAACGCATCGCCAAAGCGCCGAAACTAAAACTGGCGCTCACCGCAGGCATCGGTTCCGACCATATCGACTTGCAGGCGGCAATGGATCACAACATTACTGTCGCCGAAATCACCTACTGCAACAGTATCAGTGTCGCCGAGCATGTAGTGATGATGATTCTAAGCCTGGTACGCAATTACATTCCATCCTATCAGTGGGTTGTCAAAGGCGGTTGGAATATCGCCGACTGTGTGGCGCGCTCTTACGACCTGGAATGCATGGAAGTCGGCACCGTCGCTGCCGGCCGTATCGGTCTGGCGGTGCTGCGGCGCTTAAAACCGTTCGACGTCAAACTGCATTACACCGACCGTCACCGCTTGCCGCCTGAGATCGAGCAGGAACTAAACCTGATCTGGCATCCCAGTGTTGAATTGATGGTGCGGGTTTGCGATGTCGTAACGATTAATTGCCCGTTACACCCGGAAACCGAACACATGTTCGACGATGCGTTGCTGGACAAGATGAAACGCGGTGCTTATATCGTCAACACCGCCCGCGGCAAAATCTGCGACCGTGACGCGATCGCCCGCGCCTTGGAAGACGGCCGACTGTCGGGTTATGCGGGCGATGTCTGGTTCCCGCAACCGGCGCCGCAAGATCACCCGTGGCGGACCATGCCGCATCATGGCATGACGCCGCATATTTCCGGCACCAGCCTGTCCGCGCAAGCCCGCTATGCTGCCGGTGTCCGGGAGGTACTGGAATGCTGGTTCGAAGGCAGGCCGATCCGCGATGAATACCTGATCGTCGATGCCGGCAAATTGGCCGGAGTCGGCGCTCATTCCTACAGCGAAGGCGATACCACCGGCGGCTCCGAAGAAGCGGCCAAGTTCAGGCATTAACCTGCTGCCCGGATTAATAAGCAGGTTTTAATGATAGCCGTATTAAACGTTTCGGACGAGGTTTGTAACGCCGGGCCGGGGTTACACTCCCACGCGACGCGTGGCAGCTAAGGTAAATAAATGCTGTGCAAAAATGGAGGCAACCGGCCGGCGGTATGAATTTAATCCCGCATGCCGCGCCGAGTACCGGAGCTTTCGCAGGGAATAGCCTATAGGGGTGGCATGAATGCAGAGCGTCTGGAACGGCATTCCCACGCAGAAGAGGCTGTGAAAGTATTAATAATTTGGAGTACAAACCTAGGTTTGTACTCCGGCACTTAACAAAAAATCAATAACTTAAAAATAGTTAAAAGGTTTTTAAGGTGGATTTTTATAATACTTTCACAGTCTCAGAAGCGTAGGAACGATAAAGAATCTCGCTGATCAACGATAAGGACTAAAACGATGAAACAATTACATCGAATCACCCGCGCCGATCATTCTCATTGGGTCGGGGACGGCTTTCCGGTTCGCACGCTGTTTTCCTACAATACGCCGGATGCCGAAGTGAGCCCGTTCCTGATGCTGGACTATGCCGGGCCCGCCGAATTTCCGCCGGCATCGAAACCAAGAGGCGTAGGCTTTCATCCGCACCGGGGATTTGAAACCGTTACCCTTGTTTATCAAGGTGAAGTCGAGCATCTTGATACCGCCGGCAATGGCGGTCGGCTCTGTCCCGGCGACGTGCAATGGATGACAGCGGCCAAGGGCCTTCTGCATGAAGAGATGCATTCCACCGCGTTTACTCAGCGAGGCGGAACCTTTGAAGCGATCCAGCTTTGGGTCAACCTGCCGGCAAAATACAAGATGGTCGATCCGCACTATCAGTCTATCTCCAACAGCCAAATTCCGGCAGTAACGCTGGATGAGCAAGGCAGCATCATGCGAATTATCGCAGGCGATTATCAAGGCGTTAAAGGCCCGGCAAACACCTATACCCCGATTAATTTATGGGAGCTGCGCCTGCCGGCCGGGCAAACTGTTGAGCTTAATTTTCCCGAAAACTACACCACAATGCTGTTTGCGTTGAAAGGCAATGTAAAAATCAATAACTCAGTAACAATGAGCGACGCCGAGTTGGCGTTTTTTGAACAAAAAGGCAAAACGATTACCCTGACTGCATTTAAAGACACGACTATGCTGGCCATGAACGGCGAACCGATCAATGAGCCGTTAGCCGGTTATGGACCGTTTGTAATGAATACCGAGGAAGAAATCCGGCAAGCCATTGAGGATTTCGATAGCGGACTTTTTAAACCGTAGCTAACCGGGTTGAACCGGTCATTTATTGAATCTGTCAGATGCATACCGGACTATTGGTAACACGAAGCCTGCGATTTCTTTGCATAGCGTTGATGTTGGCGCAGATCAGCTGCAACCCTGAAAAACAGTGGCAATTGGATATGATTCCGGACCTCTGCGTTACGGGTTCTTTACAGCGCACGTCGCAACACTTAAGTAGTGCCGCCCTGCCCAAACACTTGTCAGGCCGATTGCTTTTTAGCCACATTGGCAACGTGGGCTCCCTGGAAACGGGCGATTTTTAATTCGTTCTCCGACGGTTGGCGGCTGTTATCGGCTCCAGCAAGGGCACCCGCTCCATAGGGCGAGCCGCCGGTGATTTCGTTCATATTCAGGATTTCCTGGCACGAATAGGGAACGCCGACAATGATCATGCCATGATGCAACAATGTGGAATGAAACGAGGTGATCGTGGTTTCCTGTCCGCCGTGCTGCGTAGACGTACATGTGAACACGCTGCCGACCTTGCCTATCAAGCTGCCGTTTACCCATAACTTGCCGGTCCGGTCGAGAAAATTGCGCATCTGCGCGCACATGTTGCCGAAGCGCGTCGGCGTGCCAAAAATAATAGCGTCGTATTCCGGCAACTCGTCCACCGCCGCGATCGGCGCCGCCTGATCGAGCTTGGCTCCAGCCTTGCGTGCCACGTCCTCCGGCACCAGATCGGGTACACGCTTGATGATGACTTCAGTGCCTTGGACACTACCCGCACCTTCAGCCACCGATTTAGCCATGGTTTCTACGTGCCCGTACATGCTGTAGTAAAGAACGAGAATTTTTGCCATGCTGTCCCCCTGTTGCATAGAACCTTTCGAGCGAAAAAGTAGGAACTGATAATTGCCTTTATCGCTATATCGAGTATCTGCGAGAATCAATGAGAGATTCCTGAGCCGAATATGTTCGCATCGAAAAATTTATAACATGCGCTTGGGACCAGAAATACTCGTACCAATACCTATCAATTCCGGGATTTTATAGGCAATTTCGACCGAAAACGGCTTGACTTAAAATTACTATTGTCCGGCAACATCACATCGTTAGAACGGGGCTAAGCCTTGCGGAATACGGAGCTTTGTAATGCCAACTCAGGGCTACGCGATTTTCGGACTTTGCAGTTCAATTGTCCTGAAAACGTCGGCAAACATCTCTTTTGTCAGCCGTTTGGTCTGCACGTTATATCGGCTGCTGTGATAAGAATCAACCAGTGTGCGGCCATCCGGCAAGGCATGCTGGGCATTATGAGCAAATTTGGCGCTGCTCAATTTCAACCCGTAGGCTTTTAACACCGCCTGATGGGCAATCGAACCCAAGGCCAGGATGACCGCCTGCTCCGGCAAGGTTTTTAATTCGGCGGACAGATAAGCATTGCACTGGTTAATTTCGTCGCCTGTCGGCTTGTTTTGCGGCGGTAAGCATTTAACGGCATTGGTGATACGGCAGTTTTTAAGCGCCAAGCCGTCGGTCAATGACTCGGACTTTATTTGATTACTGTAGCCGAACTCGTAAAGCGCCTCATAAAGCAATAGCCCTGCATAATCGCCGGTAAACGGCCTGCCTGTGGCGTTGGCCCCATGCATGCCGGGAGCCAGGCCGACGATCAGCAATTGGGCGTTGCTATCGCCAAAAGGCGCAACCGGACGTGCATGGTAATCGGGGTGCTTTTGTTTAACTTCACACAGGAAGTTATCCAGCCGTTGGCACTGCCTGCAATCTTGATCGAATACTTGTTTTGAATACATAGTTTATTAATGCTGGTTTGTGGGGTTTTCTGGCGCCCAAGTGCTAACTTGGGAACCAGCGAGAATTCACCACGAAGACACGAAGCTCACGAAGCTTTTGCCCTGCCTTTTCATTGTGGACTTTGCGTCTAATACCAGTAGAGCTTTGCGATTCAGACAAACACGTTACAGTTCGCCTCACCGAATTACAGCCGGTTATTACAAATCCCGTCACGCTTCATGTTTATTCGTGTCATCCACGATCTATCTTTCTGACTCGTCTTTCTTCGTGTCCTTCGTGGTGAATAGTTTAAATCAGGAAATCAATTACTTGATTAATATCGGAATCCAACAACTGCAACTTCTCAAGCCTGGGCAGCTTTTTTATGGCACTTTCCCGTTTACTGGCAGAGCTGCGGTCATGGCCGGTTTCGACATACACCAACTGTTTGGGCTGCCTGCCGCGAAAATATTTAGCGCCCTGCTTGTCCGCATGCTGATTAAAACGCCGGGCAACATCATTGGTGATACCAGTATAAAGCGAGTCGTCGGTGCAAAGGATGATGTAGACCTGCCAATTCACAGTGTCAGACGACCGTTCCAAAAGCCGAGCCAACGGCTGCGGTCAGGCCCATAGCCAATGCGCCCCAGAACGCAACGCGAAAAGCGCCTTTCATGATGCTCGCCCCGCCGCTATAGGCCGCCAGCATGCCCAGCAATGTCAAAAACAGCAGGGAGGCGGACGACACCGGTACGATTAAATCAGTATCGGGAGCTAACAGAACTATCAACAAAGGCAACACTGCGCCGACGGCGAATGTGGCGGCCGACGTTAGCGCCGCCTGAACGGGCCTTGCGCTGCCCGTTTCCGATATGCCGAGTTCGTCGCGGGCATGAGCGCCCAACGCATCATGTTTCATCAATTGCTCTGCAACCTGCCCGGCCAGCAACGGATCGAGCCCTCGTAATATATAGATGGCTGCCAGCTCTTTTTTCTCATGTTCGCCGTCTTCAGCCAGTTCTCTGCGCTCCCGCCTTAAATCAGCTTGTTCGGTATCGGCTTGCGAGCTGACCGAGACGTATTCGCCCGCCGCCATCGACATGGCCCCGGCGACCAGCCCGGCAACACCGGCCAGGACAATATCGTGATGCGCCGCATGGGAAGCGGCAATGCCGACGATTAAACTGGCAGTGGACACGATGCCGTCGTTCGCGCCCAGCACAGCCGCACGCAGCCAGCCGACGCGATGAGTCTTGTGTGTTTCGCGATGATATAACAGCATGGGGAACTCCTTTTTAAAAATCCGACAGCGTTTTCGGCACAATGGCCGCCCGCAAGGCATTCAATACCGCGAGCACATCAATGACTTCCTGGATTATGGCTCCGGCCACCGGGGTCAAATACCCCAATCCGGCAAACACCATGCCTATCAAACTCAGCGCCATGCCGCCCACCGCGCTTTGCAGCGCAATTTTACGCATCCGCTCGCCGATATGAAACAACTCATCGACTTTTAACAATGAACTGTCCATGATCACTGCGTCGGCCGATTCGCCGGTGATGTCGCTGTTCTGGCCGAAAGCTATACCGATGGTCGCAGCCGTCAGCGCCGGCGCATCATTGATGCCGTCGCCCAGGAACACGGTTTTGGCCGATTTTGTTTCGTTACGCACCAGTTCCAGTTTCTGCTCGGGGCTTTGGCTAAAATAAACGTGCTCAATGCCGACCTGGTCGGCCAGAAAACGTACTTCCGATTCCCGGTCCCCGGACACCAGCATCACCTTGTCGAACATATGGCTGGGCCGCAGGTGGTTAATGAATGATGAGCTGTCGTTGCGCACTTCATCCCGGAATTGCAGGGTCGCCGCATAGGCATCGTCAATCAACACTACGCACTCCAAACCGCCGGTAACAGGTGGTAACATCTCGGCGGCACCCGGGGCATGATCGACGAACTTTTTGCGGCTGGTAACCTGAATCCATTTCCCTGCCACATTGCCCTTAAGCCCCTCCCCCGGCAGCTCGGTGATATTGGTCACGCTTAATAACGATAATGCCGATTTTTCCGCCGCTGCAATAATGGCGCGGGATAACGGATGCTTGGAATAGCGTTCCAGGCTGGCGACCAGCAGCAACACCTCCCGCTCACTATGCCCTTCGCCGGGAACCAGCGCCGTCAGCGACGGGCGGCCATAAGTCAGAGTGCCGGTCTTATCGAAAATTGCCGTGCGGCAGGTGCCGATGGTTTCCAAAATGGCCGGATTCTTGATGATGATTTCGCGTCGCGCGGCCAGCGAAATGGAACTGATCACCGTGACCGGGATGCCGATCAGCAACGGGCACGGCGTGGCGATGACCAGCACGGCGAGGAAACGAACCACATCGCCGCTGACCGCCCAGGCAGTCAATGCAATGATCACGGCCAGCGGCGTGTACAGCGCGCCCAACTGATCGCCCAGCCGTCTGATATTCGGGCGGTACTGTTCGGACGATTGCATCACTTCCATGATCTTGGCGTAGCGTGAATCGACAGCCAGCTTGTCCGCTCGAATCGTTAAAGCCGAATCGCCGTTGATCGCACCGGAAAGAACCTGGGAACCGCTGACTTTCGACATCATATACGGTTCGCCGGTCAGATAGGATTCGTCCATAGTGCCGGAACCTTCCAGCACCGTGCCGTCAACGGGGCAGATTTCATGCGGCAATATCAACAGGGTGTCGCCGATATTGACCTGCTCAGTGCTGATGTCGGCTAGCTGATCGCCCGATTTTCTATGCGCAACCGACGGCATGCGCTTGGCCAATGCCTCAAGCACTGACGAAGCCTTGCGCACCGCGTAGGATTCCAGCACCACGCCGCCGGACAGCATCAGCACCACCAGACTCCCGGCCAGGTATTCATCCAGCAAAACCGCTGTTACGATGGACATGCCGGCCAGTAAATCAGCACCCCAATCGCCCTGCCCCAGTTTCACGCCAAGCTGATAAACCAGCGGAATGCCGCCCAGCGCCAGCACGGCAAGCAGCGGCAGTTGCACCAGCTCAATCAGGCAAGAAAATTGTTCCCGGTAAATTTCCGCAGCCGCCGAGTTTAAAGCGGCATTCAGCGATAACGTATAAACTTCATGTCCAATATCAAGCGCATAGCGCAACACCAGATAACTGCAGATGCCGAGCAAACTCAGTACGGCAATGATATTTTCGGCTGTCGCGCGGGGAATCGTTGCTTGCTTATCGGTCATCGTTTCAGCCTCGCAAAGTTGGAAGTGCTCTAGTTTACCACTTAACGAATGCCGCTCATTATGAGAACACGGATGACACTGATTAGACGGATTAACACGGTTCTTGATTATAGCCAAAGCAAGCTTTGGACTCCTTGAACGCCGGAGTTCAAAGCTTGCTTTGAACGGGACAGCAGCAAGTAGGCTGTATGTTTATTAAGGACAATGAATCGGTCCGGTGGCCGCGCTTTGCACAATATTAAATATCGTTATAAAGAAACTCCGTTTTATCGGTGTTAACCCGTCTAATCAGCGTCATCCGTGTTCTATTTTCTAACTAACCTGTCAGCTCGCTAATCGCTATGCAGGATTTTCGCTATCAATAAAGAAGCATTCCACGGCAAATTGCTGCCGGGTTTTGTCCATCAATGCCTGGACGCCGAACTGCTCGGTGGCATAGTGTCCGCCTGCCAACATATGTATGCCCGCCTCCTGGCTTTCGTGCCAGTCGTGCTCGCTGATTTCGCCGGTGATATAGGCATCCAGGCGTTCTTTTTCGGCCAGGCGCCACTCGCTGTTGGCGCCGCCGGTGATGATGCCGACCGACCTTATCAACGCGCTACTGTCGGGCGTTGCCAGGATGACGTTGTGCTTGAGCACGGCTGCCAATTTTTGCTGCAACTCGATGGCGGTTAGCGGCTGATCGAACACGCCTTTAATGCCGGTCGCAGAGCCTTTGTAATCGCCGAAGGGCTGTTGCTGCCTACAATCGATCATTTCCCCCAAGGTCGCGGCGTTGCCTATGTCCGGATGCCCGTCCAGCGGCAGATGATAGCCGAACAGGTTGATGTTGTTTTTTACCAGCGGAAAAACTCGCCGGGCGAAAGTTCCTGTCAACGATTTTGCGCCGTGAAATGTCCAGAACAGGCCGTGATGCACAACCAAGGCATCGGCCTTGTTTTCGACAGCTTGTTGAATGGAATCGCGGGTTGCCGACACAGCAAAAGCGATGCGTTCAATGCGCTCAGCGCCTTCTATTTGCAGGCCGTTAGGACAATAGTCGGCATAGGTTTCGGGACGAAGCAGCGCCTGATAATAGTCGTTGAGTTGTGCTCGGCTGATCATATTGCCAATGCCTCAAAGTGTCGCCAAATGGTTTTAAAGGCTTCGGTCAGAAGCGGGTCATCCGCCTCGATGCGTTTTGATATTTCAGTAACGCTAAACCAGTCGCCTTCGTCAATCTCGTCGGGCGCCAGATTGAATGGGCCGTTATGAATGCAGCGGTAGACCTGAATAAATTCCATGCCGATAGCCGCTGTAGCCGGCAATTTAAACAACGGTTCCAGCATGTGTGCAACACTGATGCCCAGCTCTTCTTCAATTTCCCTGGCGGCGCTGATATCGTAATCTTCACCGGCGTCAACATGACCTGCCGCCGAGGTGTCCCAAAGGCCGCCATTGAGATCTTTTTTCATCGAGCGTTTTTGCAGGAACAACTGCCCTTGCTCACTAAAAACCAGAATATGCACTGCACGGTGCCTAAGGCCTGTCGCATGGATGATATGACGTGCGCAGGTGTCAATAATGCGGTCGTTTTCGTCAACGACGGCGAGTAGTTCGGTGTTCATCAGTTAAGGTAAGTCGTTAGCGGGAAGTGCAAAACTTCGGTCGCAATTAGCAGGAAAGCGAATTTTAGACTTTTATGAGGGGGACGCAAGCACAGTTCATGCACTTTGCGGATACGGCGGGCGCTTCAGGCCATGCCCGCACCCTAGGATGCGAGCATGCTTGAGCAGTTATTAGGCAGCTCTGCCTGCTTGTGTTGCAGCGGGTACTTCTATTAACCGGCCTGATTTAACGTCGTAAATATAACCGTAAACAGGGATATTGGCAGGAACCAGCGGATGCTTCCTGATGCGGATTACATCTTCCAGAACGCTTTCTTCCTGATCCTTGATGGTCAGCCAGTCGATATATTTGCCTTCAGCAGATCCTGGGCCTTCGCAGCAATCGTGCCAGCCGTCGGCATCGACAGAGGCGGTTTTTAAGCTGCTGCCCAACAGGCCGCGCATGATGTCATCGGTAAACGTTTCCATGCCGCAGTCGGTGTGATGGATCACAAACCATTCCCGGGTTCCTAATAATTTATAGGAGATAACCAACGAACGGATCGCATCGTCGCTGGCGCGGCCGCCGGCATTGCGGATCACATGGGCATCGCCTTCGGCCAAACCGGCGTATTTGGCAGGGTCCAATCGGGCATCCATACAGGTCAGGATAGCAAAGTGTCTTCCGGGCGGCATCGGCAGTGCGCCTTTGTCGCCGAAATCATTCACATAGTCTCTGTTTGCTGCTAAAACCTCATTACGAATTTTACTCATAAGCACCTCTTATTATAATTGTCGGGCAAAAAAAACCGCTCGCTCTTGATCACTAAGGGGAATGATAAAGACCAAGCGGTAGCAAGAACTATCTCCGTCTCAAAGTCTACTCTAATAAATCAAGGTTTCAAATAGCTGTCGGGGTTATACAATATAAACTTAAAGTTTATAAAGAGACGGCTATGGCTAAATTAAACAACACACAAGTCTTCTGCCGGATTGTTGAGTTGGGCACTTTTGCGGCAGTCGCGCGCGAAATGAATCTTTCGGCAATGATGATCAGCAAATATATGGCTCAGCTGGAGGAATCTTTAGGCGTTGCCTTGTTAAACAGGACAACCCGGCGGCTAAGCATGACAGAGGCGGGAAAAATCTATTATCAACGCAGCAAACAGCTGCTGGACGACTTCTCGGAGTTGGAAGAATACACTTCGCAGCTGGGGCATCAGGTAAAAGGGACGTTAAAAGTCAGCGCGCCGATCGATTTTGGCGGACTCTATATGGTGCCTGTCATTGACGCGTATCAACGCACCTATCCCGGCGTCAGGGTTTTGATGACCTTACATAACAGCGAAGTTAATTTAAGCGAAGGCCATTTCGACTTGTCCATTCTGGTGACCGATACGCTTGATTTGGGCGTGGTTGCCCGTAAAATCGCCCAAACCCGATTGTGTACTTATGCATCCCCCGGCTATCTTGCCGAATACGGCGAACCGCAAACTATTGATGAGTTAAGCGCGCATCGCTGCCTGCATTACATGGATACCCCACATAGAGATTACTGGATATTTAATGACGGTGGCGAAGAGGTTAAAATCAGGGCAAACTGGCACTTTGCCTCAAACAATGGCCGGGCGCTGTGTCAGGCGGCGGCGTTGGGCATGGGCATAACCCAGGCGCCTGAGTTATCGGTGATGAATTATTTGGAACAGGGCAAGCTGGTGGAGATTTTGCCGGATTTTCGCATACCGTCGCTGGAAATTTATGCCACCTATCTGCAAAGACGCTTTCTGCCGGCCAAATTGGCAACGTTTGTGGATTTTTTAATCAAATACTTTGCACAACACAACAGACTCCCAGTAATCTGAAACTCATCTTCTAAAGGCGCACAACATGGCAAGACGCAACAAGCACAGTCTGGACGAAATAAGGGAAATGGTGTCGGATGCGGCGGAAACCATCATCGTCAATGAAGGCTATGCGGCGTTAACAGCGCGCCGGATTGCCATGGAAATCGGCTATACGGTCGGCAGCATCTATATGGTGTTCGCCAATATGGCCGACTTGGTCATGCATATCAACGCAAGCACTGTCGATGACCTTACTGAGCAGATGCACCAAGTGCCCAAGTGTTCTCCCGAGCAATATATTGCGGATTTGGCCAAGACTTACGTAGCGTTTGCCAGCCGAAACTTTAACCGGTGGAGCCTGATTTTTGCCAGGGACGCCGAGCCTCCTGAATGGTATCAAGAGAAGATCAGGCAGATGTTTAGCCTGGTAGAGGCGCAGTTTGCGCAACTTGCGCCGGACTGTTCATCGCAACAAGGTAAACAGGCAGCCCAGGCGCTCTGGAGCGGTGTCCACGGAATCTGTAGCTTATCCTTGGCCCGCGAACTCGACGCAATGGCGATTAAAGATGTTGAAGACGCGGTTGTACTGCTGGTGAAAAGCTTTATAGGCGGCTGGGTAGCCGGCCGCCCTTTATGCACGGAGCAGATTACAGTTGCGGCATCTCTTGGCGACTAATCAAGGTCGCAGTCGGTTTACCCAATAATTTTGCAAACTCTTCCGCAGGTAGGGGGCGGCTTTTGATATAGCCCTGATACATGTCACAGCCTTTTTCCCGCAAGAAGTCCAGCTGCTCCGGCGTTTCCACGCCTTCGGCCAAGACTTTAAAGCCCAAAATATGCCCCATCGCAATAATCGTAGATGCAATTTCCATGTCATATTGCAAATGAGGAATGTCATCGATAAAGCTCTTATCGATTTTTAACATGTCCAATGGGAAGTGCTTAAGGTAAGCAAGCGATGAATAGCCGGTGCCGAAGTCGTCAATAGCCAGCCGAATACCCTGACCGCGCAGGCAGTTGAGAATCTCTGTCGCGTTAGTCTGATTTTCCATCAATCCGCTTTCGGTTATTTCCAGTTCCAGTTGACTGGCCGGAAAACCGGTATCTTTCAACACCTTGGCAACCAAGCCGCAAATATCGCTGCGCCGGAACTGCTGGGGTGACACATTGACCGCCAAGTTTAACCGTGGCAACCCCGCATCCAGCCACTGTCGGCCTTGCCGGCAGGTTTCCCGCAGCACCCATTCGCCAATCGCGATGATCAGGCCGGTTTCCTCGGCAATAGGGATAAAGCGGATCGGCGGAATCAGCCCCTCAACCGGATCCAGCCAGCGCACCAATGCCTCTGCGCCAACGATGCGGCCGCTGGCAATATCTACCTGCGGCTGATAAAAAACACACAGATCCTGTTGCTCAATCGCCCGCCGTAGACGCGATTCCAGCGCAATGCGCTCGCGAGCCGCAATCGTAAAGTCTTCCGAGAAATAAGCGAAGCAGCTACGCCCCGCATCTTTGGCCTGATACAACGCCGTATCGGCATGGTCCATCAGTAGCTCAGGATTGCCCCCATGTTGCGGATACAAACTAATGCCGATGCTGGCGCTGATTTGTATTTCCTCGCCCTGATCCACGCAAAAAGGCTTGCTTAAGTCAGCGATGATATCTTCAGCCACTCGTGCGGCATCTTCGGGATGTGCGATATCTTCCAGCAACACAATGAACTCGTCGCCTCCCAAACGGGCCACCATGTCGACTTCGCGCAACCGGCTGGTGATTCTTTTAGCGACTTGCTGTAGCAACTCGTCGCCCACCAGATGTCCCATGCTGTCGTTTACCGATTTAAATCGATCCAAATCGAGCATCAGCAGTGCCAGTTGTTTGCCGCCACGCCGTTCCACATCAATGCCGTGTTTCAAGCGTTCCTGCAACAGCCGGCGATTGGGCAATTGGGTCAGCGGATCATAAAAAGCCAGCTGTTTGATCTGCTCCTCGGCAGCCTTGCGCTCAGTAATGTCGATATGGGTTCCGACATAATGGGTAACCGCACCATCATCCCCTCTAACAACCGAGATGATCAGCCATTTGGGATAAATTTCGCCATTCTTGCGCCGATCCCAAATTTCTCCCTGCCATGTCCCGGTGAGCTCGATGGTTTCCCACATGGCTTTATAAAAGGCCTCGCCATGACGGCCGGACTTAAGTAAATTTACCTTCTGGCCGACGGCCTCTTCTTTTGTGTAGCCGGTGGATTTAGTAAACGCTTGGTTAACTTGTAAAATAATATTATTGGCATCGGTGATAACCATCGGTTCATTCGACTCGAAAGCAATGGCGGCAATGCGAAGATGCGCATCCGCTTGCTTACGTGAAGTGACGTCTCGTAATGCGCAGGCGAAAAACAAGCCTTGATCCGTTTTAATCGGGCTTATGCTAATATCCACGTCGAAAGTTCTGCCGTCTTTGCGTCGCGCCTGTACTGTTCGCCCGACTCCCATCGGCCTGGCTACCGGTGCGGCAACATATTTGGCGTGGAACTCAGGATGCCTTGGGCGAAAGCCTTCCGGCACCAAAACTTCAATCGACTGACCAATCAGCTCTCCAAGCTTATAGCCCAGCAGTAGCTCGGCCTGGCGGTTGACCTGGGTAATAATGCCCTGCTTGTCGCTAATCAACATGGCATCCGGCGTGGCATTGAAGATAGCACGTTGATAGCCTTCACTCGCTGCCAGCGTCTGTTCGGCCCGGCTACGCGCGACGAAATGGGTAGCCAGCGCCGTACCTGTCACGGACAGTATCATCATAAAGAACCAATAACTGGTCAAATAGGTTTTGGTAATATCCTCTGCGAAAAAGCCGGTTCCCTGCCGGGCGCCTAAAAACCCTTGAATTGCCGTCATAATAAGGATCATGACCAACGCATGAGGCCCCATACGGACCGCCGCCCAAGTCATAAACAGAAATACCCAGTAGGCCTTGGCGATACTGCCGGCTTCTTCGTACAGCCATCCTATAAAAATCATCTGGCCGGCCAAAAAAGCCAACCCCATCAACAAAATGAGCTCAACCAGCCGATTCGGCCTAAGCCAATCGTCAGGCGCTTGCCGCCAGATCAAAATCATCGGGGTAACCAAGGCGATACCCAGCATATCCCCCCGCCACCAATATGTCAGGTGCTGAAAAAACGTTTCTTCGGTTACGAACCCGAAAAAAACCAACGCTGAGGTTCCGAGCAATGCGGCCACAACGCTGGCAATACCGCCGGCTATAAGCAGTTGCAAATAGGTGCGAGTCGATAGGGAGGGTTGATTAAAAATTTCGTAGCGCTTCAGCAGCAAGCTTGCCAAAAGCGCTTCCAGCGTGCTGGCTATGGCTATGGCTATAGCCAGCCCAGAGGAGTTTACTGTCATTACGTTGGCTACGAGAGCGCCAAGAAATATCCCGCAGGCATACTTGTTTCCGCCTAACAACAAAACCGACAGCGCCAGCCCTGCTGGCAGCCAGATAATGCTGATAACACCGTTGCCTGAACAACAGTCAAGGATAGTCAAACCTAGCAACGCATAAAGTGCGGCTACGCCGAGTTGCTTTAGCGGCGTCGCAAGCTGGTGGAAACTTATCATTATTATTATTTTCCCTTGCTACGGATTCTTAGCAGGCTGCATCCTTCTGCAACCCGGCATTGAGCTCCAATTTATTGAATTAATGATAAAGCATTTGACCCGGCCTATGAATACAGCCGGTCTCGCTGTTACTCATTAAGCAAACAGCTTTTTATTCGATAGTCCGATTAACTCGTTAAAAATCCTCTTCCGTTAATAGCGTTGTTACTTTTCTGTCCGGGTCGGTGATAACCCATATTTTTTCGTTTTTAATACTATAGACCGACATTATTCTTTCAATCGATTGAGGTAATAACGCAAACGTATTCTCACGCCAATCCACCTCTGACACATCCCCGTAATCACCTTTTTCATGCCTGTCCAGCAGGTCTCCAACAGCTACTTTATAGCTGGCTATAATTGAAATAGCCGATGGCGTCATGGTAATTTTTCCGAGTTCAAATAGCTTCATTTCTATAGGTTCCTCATTATTATTCTAGTTTAAAGCTTGCTTATAATCGTTAGCCGTTTTTGTATTTCCTGATTATCCGACTGATACAAATGCTTTAAAAACCAACTCCGGGCGCATGCAAACTCAGCTTAAGCATTCCGGCACAAGGTCTAATTTTTTACGGCAACCGAATGTATAAAGTATAACTGTCTACCATCAATAGCATAACAGGATTTAAAAAAAGACTTACAAAATGGATGTTCTTCCGCCTGAATTCCTGTAACCCGGCGTCGGCGAAAGAGCGCTTCACATATCGCCTCTTTCATGCCGGGGTAAAGGTCGACGCGAAAGCCCAATCTACCATCCACAGGTATGAAGCTGATACACTTTAATTAAAAAACACTACTCTCCTAATATTGAAGGGCGATAAAAATGACGATTGTGGCAGGCTTCGGATATGAACAGCGATCAAAATAAACCGTTTACTGACCAAGATAGCCGGTTAATTGGCAATGCAAGCCGCAAGGAATTGCTGGCCTGGGCTTTATATGATTTTGCCAACTCCGGTTATACCACGGTGGTGCAAACCACTATCTTCAGCGCCTACTTTGTTGGTGTGGTCGCCGGCGCCGCGCAAGGCGTCGCCCCCGGTTTATCAACCCTGCTTTGGTCTCTGTCCATCGGCATGGCTAATTTGATAGTCATGATCGGCGGACCGCTGATAGGCGCCATTGCCGATCATCGGGCTTGGAAGAAACGCTTCCTGCTGATTTCCTCTGTGGGCTGCATCTTATCGACAGCCTTACTGGCATTGGTCGGTCCCGGCGATATAGGTCTCGGGATGGCGCTGGTTACCCTATCAGCCGTCATGTTTGCCTTCGGCGAAAACCTGATTGCCGCGTTTCTGCCGGAGATTGTGCCTGAGAAAAACATGGGCAAAATGTCCGGTTATGGTTGGAGTCTGGGCTATTTTGGCGGTCTTCTGACATTAGGGATTTGTCTTGCCTACATTACCTGGGCCAGGCAACGCGGACTGCCCGAAACTCATTTTGTTCCTGTTACCTTACTGATTACCGCTGTAATCTTTGCATTGACGGCCGCCCCTACTTTTCTTTGGCTACGAGAACGGGCAATACCTGTTGCGCTAACCCAGGGGCTGTCAAATCTACAGATAAGTTATGCCCGGCTGACGCATACTTTTAAAGAAGCGATCCGCTTTCGCGACTTGCTCTGGTTTTTGATAACACTCGGTGTCTACCAGTCGGGTGTTAGCACCGTGGTGGTTCTATCCGCCGTTTATGCGCGGGAAGTCATGGGCTTTGATACCCAATCGTTGATTATGCTGATTATGGTCGTTAATGTGACTGCCGCCGTCGGTGCTTTTATCTGTGGACATTTACAAGACCGAATAGGCTCGGTTCCAACGCTGACCATTACCCTGCTTATCTGGATTGTTGCGGTGTTAGTGGCGTTAATTGCCGACAAGCCCGCGCATATGTGGATAGCCGGAAATATTATCGGTCTGGCCATGGGAGCAAGCCAGGCTGTCGGGCGTGCTTTGGTCAGTAAATTTTCACCGACTGAGCGGGCGGGAGAATTTTTAGGGTTATGGGGTTTGGTCAATCGCTTATCGGCCATAATAGGCCCGTTGAGCTACGGCCTGATAAATTACTGGAGCCATGGCAACCACCGGATGTCATTGCTGTCGACTTTATCGTTTTTCATCGTTGGCCTGGTTTTGCTGCTCAAAGTCAACGAAAGCAGAGGTAAAGCCGCCGCAATCAGCTCGGGCGTAATATTGAATAAGGCAGGTTAATTCAGGAAAAACCGCTTCAGCCGCAAAAACCAATTTCAGATTCGGCCGAGCTTCCCGGCCTGATTATCCGGCAAATGCAGCGATACCAGAAAAGTAGCCAGAAAAACCAGCATAGCCAAACTCAGCATCGCTAAAACAGGATCAACATTTTGCGATGCGGCATAGGTGTAGCTGCCGACCGCGGCCAGCATGGTCAGATTCTGAAAAAAACCTTGCAAAGCAACCGCACTGCCGCTGCCGATGCTCTGCTGCCCCAGTTCCTGCAACGCCGCATTAACGGGAACGATAAACATGCCGCCCATGGCTCCGGTAAAAAACAGCGCAAACCGGGCCGGCCAGATGCTGTCTGTCAGACTCAGCCCGAAAATAAATAAAGCCATTAAATAAGCGGGGATTCGCGCGCGGCGTAAATGCTCCAGCGGAATTAACCCAGGCGCCAATGCCGATCCGGCTATGATGCCGATAGCGATAAATAATGTCAGTTCAGCAATTTCGGACGCATTTTTTGACAATAAAATCAGCGGCGCCCAGGCCACGATAATCACTCTTAACGTTGCTGCTGCGGCCCAGAATAAAGAACCGCCAAGGATCGCAAAGCGTGATCGCGGCGTGGTAAAAAACAGTGTTATTTCCCGCCAAAACATCAGCAGTGTCGAACCCGGAGCCGTTTTTTTGACGACGCCCGCCGGTAAAAACAAAGTAGTCAATGCGGAGATGATAAAAGTGACGATGGTCCCGATTAGCGCCCAAGCTATCGAATAATCGGCCACTTTCGCGCCTATCACCATGCCCATCAGGATAGCCAGAATAGTGGAGCCTTCAATCCAGCTGTTCGCTTTAACCAGCATTTCGTGCCCTGCCAGTTCCGGCAGAATGCCGTATTTTGCCGGACTGTAAATGGCCGCACCCACGCCAACCACACAGTAAGCAAGCAACGGCTCGACTTTGCACAGCAATAATACCGCGCCCACCGCTTTGATCAGATTGCCGATAATTAACACCCGGGCTTTGGGATGATTATCGGCAAACCCGCCCACCCACGGAGCCAGTATCACGAAAGCAACCAAAAACGCGCTCTGCAAGGCCGGAACATACCAGCTTGCCAGCTGCGCAGACTGCATCACTATCGCAATCACTGTGAATAAAATAGCGTTATCGGCAAATGCGGACAAGAACTGGGCGATCAGTAACGGGTAGAGTTGTTTGTTCATGCAGGGTAGTAATTCAGTCGCGTAGGGTACGCACCGCGTACCCTATTGGGTTTTATTGAGCCTCAACACTTTGGAAATGGTACGCGGTGCGTACCCTACACTTTGCCGGCTGCCAATTCTGCTACGGCGATGTAATTGGTCTTGCCGGACGCCATCACCGGAATCGCATCAACAATCAAAATCTTCTTGGGCATCAGGATATGAGCCACGCCTTTAGATGCCGCCGCCAAGTCATGAAGCGTCGCCTGCTTTTGAGTGGTGACCAAGATAACCTGCTCGCCTTTTTTTGGATCAGGCAAGCTGATTACGGCATGGTGCGCATCCGGCCAGGCATTGGTCGCCATCTGTTCTACGGCGGTTAATGAAACCATCTCACCGCTGACCTTGGCAAAACGTTTGCTGCGGCCGCGTATGCTAAGAAAGCCTTCATTATCGACATGCACAATATCGCCGGTATCATGCCAGCCTTCGCCGTAGATTGATTTGGGCGGCACCAGTTTTCCCGGGTTCTCTGGCAGCAGGTAACCCCGCATGATATTGGGCCCGGCTAGATGAAGCCTTCCTGCATCGTCAATGCCATCAACCGGCTCCAATTTGTATTCCATAGACGGCATAAACCGCCCTACAGTACCGGATTTATAGTCGATCGGCGTATTCACAGAGACAATAGGTGTCGTTTCGGTGACACCGTAACCTTCCAGGATACGTATGCCAAATTTGTCCATCCAAAGCTGGCGGGTGGTTTCCTGCAACTTTTCGGCTCCGGCAACGACATAACGCATATTGAAAAAATCATAGGCGTGGGCTTTTTTAGCATAACCGGCTAAAAAGGTATTGGTGCCGAACATGATGGTGGCGCTGGTTTCATAAGCGATTTCAGGAATCACCGCAAAATGCAGAGGCGTTGGATAGAAAAAGGTGGTCATGCCATGCAGTATCGGCAGCATCGTGCCGACGGTAAAGCCGAACGAATGAAACATCGGCAAAAAGTTGAGCACCACATCGCGCGCATTAAAATTGATCCGCGCTTCCAATTGTTTAAGGTTGGATAAGATATTGGCATGGGACAGCACAACCCCTTTGGGCATGCCTTCAGAACCGGAAGTAAATAAAACCACCGCCGGGCTATCTGGACTATATTGGGTGTGTTTGTACCAGATATTGGCGGTTTTGCATTGCACCAAGCCCTGAAATTTATCCCATGCCGACAGACGTCCGGCCAAGTCTTCCAGATAGACCAGTTGAACCTGCTCGCCCAAGTGCTCGGCATCGTCGTTTAACTTAGCCATTTCTATAAAACGACGGGATGTCAAAACGGTTTTGACTTGCGCTGTATTACAAGCGGAAATCATGCCAGCCGAGCCGGTCGAAAAATTCAGCATGGTCGGCACCCGGCCATAAAGCTGCAAGCCCAGAATAACCGCCAGGGTTTTGGTCGAATTGGGCAAGAAAACCCCGACATTTTCCCGCTCGGCTGTCGTCTTCTTTAAAACATTGCCGATAATGATCGAGCGGGTGATTAAATCGTCATAACATAACGGCTTGCGCTCCATATCGTTGGCAACCCTATGTTTGCCGCCATGTATTTTGCGTGCTTCAAGCAGGCTGGCGAAAATGGTCTGCCGATAATGACTGGTTGCAAACATCATCTCGGTCATAATATCGGCCAGGACATGTCCGCTGTATTTACGGCGGTTCTTGCCTGTTAAGCCTTCAGGATGCGTAACGAAGGTATGGGGCAAAATCTGGATCGTGATTTTGGGAAATAAGCGCAGGCGTACGATATTGCGCAATCTGGAAAAATGCGTGTATTCGGCCCCTTCAATGCGTACCGGCAATATGGCCGCTTCGGATTTATCGGCGACCATGCCGGTGCCGTCGTAGATTTTCATTAACGAGCCGGTCACGGTAATGCGGCCTTCAGGAAAAATAACAGTACGGGTGTCTTTCTGCAAATGATGAATCAAATCCTTCAGTGACAAAGGATGGGTCGGATCCATTGGAAAGACGCGGGATAACCTTAAAAAAGGCTTTAGCCACCAGCGCTCGGAAATCTGGGTATTGATCGCAAAAGTGATGTCATCGGGTAGAAATACACCCAACAGTAACGGGTCCAGAAAGGATGTGTGATTGGATATGATCAGGACACGTTTTCCGGCTTTTTTATAGTTATCCAGCCCTCTAACTTCAACCTTGTAAATCAAGGTCAGCAGCCAACGTAAAGTTTTTTTCAGCATTAAATTTCCTCCTTGCTTCATTTTAGCAGATGTTTCTTATGCATGTACTTACCGCTCGGCTATAAACGAATATTTCAATTTCCGGATTTTACCGAACATGGCTTTCATCCAATTTTTCAAAAGATTCAGGTTGTGCCGCTTTGTTTTGAGCATTATATTTGCCGGTTATTACGGCCTATCGCATAGGTTGGGAAAAAATCGACAGACGGCGTTATAATGCCTTATTTGAAAATCTCCAGCTGTTGCAGAGCAAATTCGTCAGCCAATGAAAATACTTAATATTCATTTTAAAAATATCAACCACTGATTCACACATTCCCACACCCTCCTAAACCCTCCCTAAAAGCCCCTTAAATACTAGCTTTTCTGTCTCTACCTGTTGCAAGCAATCCCACATAAGCGCACAATAAATGTGTACCAAAGCATGTACCAAATTTTCTTGGTACACATAGGAGAGTTCGGTGGCCAAATTAACTGATATACAGATCAAATCCTGGATAAAAAAAGGTGAACATTTTGAAGGCCGCACTGATGGTGGCGGTCTTTATATTTGCTATCGTAAAGAAATGGCTGCTCCAATGTGGCGCTTTCGTTATCGTCTGGCAGGTAAACAGCGCCAAATGTTTATCGGCTCTTACAAAGACCTCCCACTTGTCGATGCTCGACGCAGAGCTAAGGAACTAAGCGCTCGTGTCTCTTTGGGTCATGATGTCGCAGCAGAAAAGCAATCGCGTAAAATCGCCGCTATTGCCCAGATCGAAGCGGAAAAGAACCGTATCACAGTGGCAACACTGACTGAGCTCTATTACAAGGAGCGCGTTCTTCCAAAGCTCAAAAAACCTGAACAGGCGCTAGGACACATTAACCGGCTAAGCGCGGCCTTGGGTAAAATGCTCGTTGAGGATGTGACCGGCAAGCACATCAACACCATGTATCAAAAAGACCTTGCTCGCAGTTATCCGGCAAGCACCAATAAATTAAGAGAACATACGCGCCGAGTTTTTGGATTTGCCGTGGCGCAACACATCATCCCTCATAATCCAGCACAGTGGCTCGACATTTCTTATGCTGGCGGCAAGCAAGAGCCTAGGGAACGCACCTTAAGCAAAGAGGAATTAACGGCGCTGTTTAAAGATATGACAGAGGCAAAAGGCTTTGGTCGTGACAACTATTTAACAGTCAAATTGCTATTGATACTTTGCGTGCGTAAATCAGAGCTTATCAAGGCATTAAAATCTGAATTTAATCTTGGTACGGCAATATGGACAATTGTAAAACATAGGACAAAAACCAAATCGGCCATTGATATTCCGTTACCAGCACAAACCATTGAAGCGCTTAATGAGCTATTTATCAGATCAGCAGACAGCGATAACTTACTGCCCGCGCGTAGTTCTCAGCATAAAAAATTACCGCATATCAGCGAAGCAACACTCAATAAAGCGCTAGAAAAAATAACCAACATCAATCATTTTACTGTCCACGATTTGCGCAGAACTGCCAAGACAAAGCTACAGGAAATGGGTGTTGATGAATTTATCAGTGAGCGATGTTTGAATCATTCCATATCTGGTGTAGCAGGCACTTATGGCCGACATGATTTCTTTGATGAACGCAAAAAGGCTTTGCAACTTTGGGCGAATTACCTGGAGTCATGCGAAACCGGCAAAGATTGGAACGTAACACCGATTCGCAATGCGGTATAGCTCAAATTAACCGAATAGCTCGACGGAGTAATAAGCAGGATTCGTTTCTCTGTTTCTGATTATTCCTCTCGTAACGAACACAACACACTTTAATGGAATGTTGAATGAATAGAAAAAGCAAACTGGAAGCGATGGCTCATGCACTTTGCGGAAAAGTGCCGACTCTACTTGAACAATGCGAAGCACTGGAAGCCGAAAATAGGAGGCTATTTCAGGAACTTAAAGACCAATACATCAAAAATGCTTTATTAGAATACCAGCTAACACCCAAAAAAAGAGGGCGTAAACCTAACCCAAAACCCGAGATTAAAAATCCACCTAAAAAGCCAGGTAAACCGCCGGTGTTTTCAGATAAAACACTTAAGTTAATGATTGAGTGTGTAGACGTGATGAAAGAGAGAGATGCGTTTAAGACCGATAAAGAAGCCTTAATAGAAATTATGATTCAGTCAGGCAGGTATAAATCTAAATGGAGAGCAGAATCAGAGGTAAATAAACTTCAAACTCAGTTAAGCAAAGCGCGAAAGAAATTAAGCAACTAATTGATTAATAGTTAATTTCTAATTTCTAAAACACTTGAAAATTTCGATGATATTGTTATCGACTAGCGAAATTTATATCACCGCAAAATATTGTCATTCCCTAACAGGCCTAAGGAGGCTTAAAGAATGGCAAGTACAATATTACCCGCACTCAATCCCCTATTACGACGTCCCATTGTCGAACAGGCCACAGGCGATAGCCGGTCAACTCTCTATAGAAAAATTCAGAAAGGCTTATTTACTCGTCCCGTGAGGATCGGCGGCGAAAGAGTAGCGTGGCCTTCAAACGAAGTTCAGGCAATCAATCAAGCTCGTATTGCTGGAAAATCAGACGAAGAAATAAAGGCGCTGGTTATTGAACTGGAAGTCGCAAGAGCCGGAGCCTAGATTATGGACAGATTGACCACGAACCCGGCGGCAACCGGGCGTAGCGCAATACAAACAATACAATTCTATTTTACTTCACTTCCTACCCGTATCAAAACCGCAATAATCAAAGTTGGTACATGGTTATCATGGGCAGGGTTCTCGCTATGATGAACAAACAGACCAATTTCAAATCAAAATACGCAGCGTATGGCAAAAGCCTTGCTGAGCGTATGTGCTGGAGCAACCCACCTGATTTTATATTCGTGTGTGTTGGCGGTAATGCCTTTCGAGCTGCCCAAGAACGCAACAAAGACCGCGATATGTCGGCAATGGTACTCACGGCAGAACAAGACCCAAAGGCGCTTATATGGCCTGTTTCTGGCTGTCCCTTCATCGTGGAGTGGGACAGGAGCGCAGCAGCGACGCTAATCATTGAGCTGGTTAAATGCCTATTAAGGGCGTTAGCCATATCCGTTACAGTCTGGCCTGCGTGGGAGGACTTCACCACGCCAACCGGCTACTACGACATATCCAAACCGTTAGATCAGCGCTGGACACCCACACGCGAAACCATCAAGACTTATTATCCCAAGGCGGTGCAAGCATGATGCCCGATGTAATAGATGATTATGGCGAACAACAGCCCATATCTAACTTGTTAATTTGTGAGCCTGAACCGCTACGCGCACCACTACCCAAAGCCGCACCCTATCCAGTTGAAGCGTTAGGCGACGTTTTAGGATCGGCAGCAACGGCTTTGCATGAAACGATAAAAGCCCCGCTAACGCTATGTTGCCAAAGTGTTCTGGCTAGTGCGTCACTGGCAGCTCAAACGCATTTTGATGTCATGCTTCCGTGGGGAGAAAGCAAGCCTTTATCGTTGTTTTTATTGACCGTAGCAGAATCGGGAGAGCGTAAGAGCGGTGTTGATGATGTGGTACTGGGCGCAGCTAAAGCACAGGAGCGGCAGGATATGGAGTCTTACGCTATTGAGCTGAAACTTTATGAGGCCGAGCTTGCCCAATGGAAAGAAGTTGCAGACGCAGCAAATAAAGCGGCAGCAAAAGCAGCAAAAAGCCAGGCAGCGAGTGATTATGCAGCAGAGGCTAAGCACTCATGCCCTAAGAAGCCAGAACCGCCGATTATGCCGCTTAGATTTGTGACAGAACCGACGGTTGAGGGGCTTTATAAACTGATGGCGGTATCACAGCCAAGCCTAGGCTTATTCAGCGATGAGGCCGGGCTATTGATTGGCGGTCATGCCTTGAATTCGGATAACGCACTAAAGACGATGGCGCGATGGTGCAAGATGTGGGATGGCGCAGCATTTGACCGGGTGAGAGCTGGCGATGGCAGTGGCGTTTTATATGGGCGCAGATTAGCCATGCACCAATTGGCGCAACCTGATGTCATGGCGCAGTTATTGAGTGATCGAATGGCGAACGGACAAGGCTTACTGGCGCGGTGTTTAGTGGCGTGGCCTGAATCAACTATCGGTAGTCGACATATTGAACTATTCGAGCAACCAAGGGAGCGCAGGGAGGTTAAGCGACTATTTGCAAAGCTTAAGGCCTTGACCGAAGCAGAGCCGCGCACAGGTAAAAGTGAACAGGAGCTTGATCCGCTAGAACTGCCTTTGAATGAAGAAGCGCAGAGGACGGCTATTGAAGCAATGAATCAGTTTGAAACCCTGATGCAATCCGGTAACGACTTGTCGGAACTGCGAGACAGAGCATCAAAGGCACTTGAAAACGCCTGTCGTATTGCTGGGGTGTTGACGGCAATTGAGGACGGGATGACAGCGCGAGTCATCGACGTTAATCGCCTTAACCGTGCCCTAGTTATCATTCAATGGTATTTGAAAGAGACGCTACGCATAAAAGGCGCGGCAGTTATTCCACAGTCTGTTACTGATGCTGAATCATTATCCAGATGGCTTGACGGGCGCGGTTGTCGAATATTTAGAACAGCCGCGGTGCTTACTCAGGGGCCAAGTCATTTACGCAATAAAAAGCGTCTCGATGCCGCCATAGGTGAGCTTGTGACTAATGGTTATCTTGTTGAAAATGAGCCGGGAATAGTTATTGATAATGTAGTCACTAAAAAATCATGGAGCGTGCAGCATGTGGTTTGATCCTAGTGAATTATCAAAAACAAAAACTATCCCCCCTGCTAATTTTGCTAATCCTGCTAATTGCGAAGCTGAAAGCACCAAAACACCACGCCCAATTAGCAAATTAGCAGAATTAGCAGCGCCTTTAGATTCTGAAATTATTGTTACTTGCTACACGCCTAATGGAAATTCTATAGAAGTAATGGCAAGGAACTCAGAACATGCGGAGTTTTTACGTCGGATGAATCCAAAACCCTGTTAACTATTAAACATTGAGGTTGAAAAATGGCTAATCAATATCCGGTCGAGGTCGATGGCATAACGGGCGAGGTGTCCCACCTACCCCCACACAAAGGAGCGCGATACCGGGCGAAACTGGACACTATGCAGGATGTTAAACGGGAAATGGCAAAGGTATATAGAGAGGCAAGGTCGGGAATGGTTGACGTACAGGATGCCACTAAACTGACTTGGATGCTGCAAGCGGTCAGTAAGGTGATCGAGGGCAGCGATTTAGAGAAACGTATCGAAGTATTGGAGAATCAGAAATGAGCATCAAAACCCGGTTAGACAGGCTAGAGCAATCAACGCCGAAACCACAGCATAATGCAATCTTAATAGTCACTGATGGTGATTTTGTGAGTGAAGATGAAGCCATAACTCGCTGGATGGCTGAAACCGGCAATCCAAGACCGCACCCAGACCAGATGGTTATCTTAATAGTTCCACTCGAACCATAGCGAGGCAACATGAGCATAGAGACCAGGCTATCTAAACTCGAAGCGGCAAATATTCACGATGACAGGCTTAATATCGTTCTGTTAAAACCTTATCGAGACGAACAGCTACCAGAGCCAGAAATAATGGGAAGCGTTAAAGTGAGTTGGCGCTATACCGATAAACCGGCCAATTAGAGACAATGTAATAATATAACAATCAAGGCCGGTAGCCTTAACGGATTATGGGCTTTTTTGTATCAACTTGCCCAATCCCACCACTACAGGTAACTTTGTGAAGCAAAAAAACCCGCCGAAGCGGGTTAAGTGTTTTCAACGAGAGAGATGTAGTAAAAACTACAGGCATATTTAAACCCAACATAACATGATGATGATTTGCTTAAGAATTAAAATGATTAGCAAAATGTAACAACTAAGACCGGCTAACCATGCCGGTTTTTTATGTCAATTCGATAGGCGCAAACTTATACTAAAAAAGGTTGCTTGTGATTTAGTGTGTTATCTAACCCAATAATGTAAGATGATGTATTTCTAACGGCTTTGTCAATGGGACTGATTAACGTGATCAAATTTAGTGTTATCTTAATTGTAAGTATTATGGGTGTAGGATGTACGTCTGTAACGGTTAGACCGCTTGAAGCGTCTTATAGCGTGAAACATATCTGTATCAAAGAAAATCCAAAAGTTGAAGTGGATGATTTTGTGCAGGTGATAGCTGATGACCTGAAGCGCCATAACATAACAAGCGAATTTATAGCGTTATCGCCTACGACTAAGGCCAAAGTCCAGGATGAAGAAGATAGTTTCCCTGATCAATATTATATGGATATAACTCCATCCCCAGACTCATGCGACTTTAATTTAACCTATACCGCCAGACGATCATGGGATTTTGTAACTTATTTATCCTCGGCAGATATTGCAATCTCAGACAAAAATTCAAGGATTGCTCATGCCAATTATCATCTTAGAGGCAAAGGCGGTTTTTCCCCGTTGAAATGGCAAGGCGTAAAAACAAAAATCGACCCTGTCATGGATGAGCTTTTGATGTTTTATAAATAACCTTGTGTGGGCCAGCTTATGATTTGTTTTACTGCTTAAAGAAAAAGGATTAATTAGTATGAAAAGTATCACCATCATGGCGGTTTGCGTAGCTATTCTTGGTGGATGTTCCGCGGAACAATCCAAAAAATCTATTTCTGCTCAAGTAGATCCTCAGCGTACAAGTGGATGCAGAATAGCTCATCTTGATAAGAGAAAGGTATTACAAGCCGAGGATAGGAAGAAAGAACTAGAGAATCAGAACTTCCTTATTTTAACAAATGACGAGGCGAATTTTGTTTCTAAAGAATTGGACTTAACTAACTCAATAGTTTCCGATAATTACCGGATTTCAAATAACACGCAAAATCAATTGAACAATATCCGGGCGAAACAATGTAAGGTAGCCTTAATCAACTACACTAGAATCCTTGAAAATTATCACCAAGCGAAAGCTTCAAAAAAACAATTAGAGAAAGAATTTTTAGAGTGGGATAAACATCTGGTTGAACTGAAAAGCAATGCATCAAGTGAAATATTTGAAGTTGAACAAAAGCGCTTTTCAGATGCATTTAATATTCGTCGGAATGAAGAACTAGCTAAGCTTGAAAAAACTTTTACCGATGAAGTTAAGGATTTTAGTCAGCGTAATAAGGTTGATTTAATTGTAACTGGATTTACAGAGAATTATGAAGAAGTAGCGCATGAGGTAAAATTTTCAGATGTCACCGAAGAATTCAGGAAATTTACTGAAACTCTGGGTGAAGATACAAAACAAGGTTCAAACTAAACCTACAGATGTCTTTCAACTCGCCAGCAAATATAGGTTGATTCTTAGGAATATTGATTGGTTTAATTAGTCGTAAGACAGAAACAAGGCCGGGTAACACCGGCTTTTTTGTGCCAGACATTTAGGCAAGTATTGCGGGTGTTTTGTACGCTTGTTTTCCCAGGCAATCCCGTGGTGTATCATGTAAGCATATCCAAAGTGTGTACCAATGCGTGTACCAAATAATCAATAACCATTTAGTACAGGCATATAAAACAGATACTTATGAAAATACTCAATATTCATTTTAAAAATATCAACTCATTGGAAGGCGAGAGCCGGATCGATTTTGAACAATCGCCTTTTTCAGATACCGGGGTTTTTGCCATTACCGGTCCTAACGGATCGGGAAAATCCAGCATTTTAGATGCCATTACGCTGGGCTTGTATGGCGAGACTTTCCGTTTCGACCGTCCTGCCGGGCATGTAATGACCAAACACACGGTCGAGTGTTTTTCGGAAATTGAATTTGCCCTGGATAAGGTGAAATACCGGTCCAGTTGGCATGCGCAACGGCAAGATGCGGATCCTGAGGGCGAGTTAACGTCGCCCGAAATGAAGCTGACCCGATTGAGCGACGATGAGGTTCTGGCGACCACCCCCCAACAGGTATGCGCACGCATCACTGAAATCACCGGGATGAATTTCCGCAACTTTACCCGCTCAATATTGTTGGCGCAGGGCGATTTTGACGCATTCCTGAACGCGCTGGACAGTGAGCGCATGGATATTCTGGAAAAAATCATCAGCACTGACATTTACGCGGACTATAAAAGCGAAGTTGATAAAAAAGCCGCCGACGCGCAGCAACGCCTGGATTATTTAAACCAGGATTTATCGGTTATACCCATCATCGAACCGGAAAAACTGGAAGCCTGCGAACATGACCTGATCGATTTCATTGACCAAACAACCGAGCTGAAGGAGGAGCAAAGCAATCTGAAGCAGCAGTTGGACTCGTTGCAAGATGCGCTAACTCTGCAAAACCGGATTGCCGACCAGGAAAAAAGTCTGCAACAAATCAAAACGCTGTCAGAAAGCGAGCAGCAAAAGCTGGATCAGCTGACCACGGTCCAGGATGCACGGCTGTTTCAAGATGATGTGCTGGCTATTAAGGAAAAAAAGCACGAAATTCATCAGGGTAAAGAAACACTGGAAGACTTTCGTAGCGAACTTAAGCAGATACAAGACCATGTCGGCGCAGATAAGACGACTCCGGATGGATTGCCGCATAAATCAGCCGAGGAACAAGGGCAAGCCATATCCGAAATTAAAGCCCAAATAGGCCAGATTACTGCTCAGCGGCAGTCGGAATCAGACTTATGGCAATCTTTAGACGTGCAGATTGATGATAAAACAGCCAATCTCGCCAATGTGTCCAAATGGCTGGAAGAGCATGTCGCCGATGAATCTTTGCTGGCAAGTTTTCCCGAAACAGGCCGATTAAAAAAGCTCCGGGCTGAACTGGTCGAACTGAAAGAAAAACAAAAATCATTCGCCAAGTGGTCCAATAATGCTGCGGCATCGCTGAAAAACAACGAATCGGCTATTGCGCAGGAAAATAAAAGAATTGCCGAATTAAAACATAAATTACCGCTGGCAAAAAAGGCGCTGGAAGAGTTGGCGCAAGGCAAAAATCTGGCTGAGCTTGAGGAGTTCCGGCAAGAGCAGCAAGAACGGGTTAATGACTTTCGGGCACTCTACAATCTGGCTATCACTTACCAAAAACTGACCAAAAGCGGTTTTGGATTCCTCCGCATCTTTGGCCGCAAAGAGCAGCCGAATCATGATATTGAGGTGCTGGAGTCTGAACTTGCCGCACTAAAACAGGAAGTAAGCCGGGAAGAGAATATTAAGCTCACCCTGGAAATGGCTGTTTTCCGTGAATCGTTACTGCGCAAAATGGCCCCGGACCGGCAGCATCTTGTTGACGGCGAGCCTTGTTTTTTATGCGGCTCCCCAAAGCATCCCTATGTCCAGTATCCGCCGAGAGTGGGCAATTCTCAACAGGCGTTAACGGATCAGAAAGCGAAAATAAAAGCTTTAATGGCAGCGTCCGGTAAGCTGGAACAACAGCTTAAAGCCACGCAAAAACAGTCCGAAAAAAACCAAGCCAACCAGACAGAGCAGATCAAGATCAAGTCTCAATGGCAAACTTTGTGCAACCGGCTTAATACGGCCAGCGAAGACCTGAGAATCGATAAATTGCGCTTGCTGCAACATCGGCTAAGCACCGAAATCAGCGAATTAAAAACCATTACCGGCGTAATTGCCGATTATCGAAAAAAACAGTCCGGTATCGAACAGCTGGAAGCCTTAATCGCCAAGGGCGAAGCCACTGCTGAACGCTTGCAGCTAAACTCCCGGCAACTGGATGCCGAACGGCGGGACCGTCCTAAGGAAGAGATCGATTACGATGCCGCATTGATTGCCCGCCAGCAGGAAGAGCAACAACTGGCCGACGAGGTCGTTGCACAATTAGCCTTGCTGGGCGAAAAAATGCCGGCCAAAGGCAAAGAAGATGCCTTGTTTGACCGGCTAAATGCGCGCCGCCAGGATTATCAAAGCTATGTTTTCCGTCAAAAAAGCTTAACCGAGGAACTGGAAGCATTGAAGGCGAAAGCAGACCATTGCCAGGTTGAAATAGCCGCATATGATGAAAAGCTTGCGCGTTACAACCGACAATTACAAAACGAGGAAATCGTCGGCCTGCATTTAGCCTTGATTGAAAAGCAAAAACTGATTGCCGACAAGGAACAGATTATCAGCAGACAGGAAGCCGAGCTCGACGTATTAAAGCGGTTATTGCAAGACAAGATGCAGGGAACGCCATTTACCAGCCTGCATGAGCTAACTCAAACGCTGGAGCTGTTGCAGCACCAGCCGGAGCTGGAACGGCACCTGGCAGAACTGGAACAGGAAATTGATGCAAAAGCCATAGAATTGGAAAAGAGCCGGCTCGAACTGGCGGCAGGCAGTATGCTGGTTGCAACTGAATCGAGTCCGGAACAACTCGCCGCCCAACTGAAAAGCGTAACCGAAAAACTGGCGATAGCCAATCTTGAAATCCAACGTCTGGAACGGCTGTTGGACGAACAAAAACAATTTAGAGAAAAGGCCGATACGATTCTGGCCCAATTGCAGGATCAACAAGAAATTGTCCGCCTGTGTAACGCGGAAGCCGCTCAAATAGCCGAGGAAAGCGGCATGGCTTTTCGTCGCCGGGTTCAACAACGGATAGCCGATCGGCTGCTGTCCCAAACCAATGCCGTACTGGAAAAAGTCAGCGGCCGTTATTATCTGCGGCAAATACCCAGTGAGCAGGGCTTGGCATTGGAAATTGAAGATACTTACCAAGGCAATGTCCGCCGACTACCCAGGACACTGTCCGGCGGAGAGAGTTTTGTGGTGAGTTTGGCGCTGGCGCTGGGGCTTTCGGAATTAGCCAATAACGGCAAGTCCGTGGATTCGCTATTTCTCGACGAAGGCTTTGGCAACCTGGACTCGGAAACGCTTTATACCGTTATCAGCACTCTTGAAGGCCTGCATACCCATGGAAAAACCGTCGGCGTTATTTCCCATGTCGAAGGCGTTCAAAAACGCTTTAAAGCCCAGCTACAGGTGGTCAAAAAGCCTAACGGATTGGGAATGTTGAAACAGGCGTCGTAAACCGGACAGGAACACATAGAGCACCGTTATGATGCTGATGAATTTCCTGTAAATGGTGCGCGGCGTCCACTCTACGGAACTAAATTTTAAATAAATGACCATTAAAAAGCTCTGTTGCCGAAAAGCAGTGAGTTTTTGTTGTGTTATACTTCGGCCAGATTTAACAAAAGGAAAACCGAATTATGGCGGCAATTACGTTTGATACTTTGAAATATGCAAATAGACTAAAGGCAGCGGGTGCCGAGCCGAAGGTAGCCGAGGCTGAAGCGGAAGCGTTAGCCGAAGTTTTTGAGCTGAATTTGAACGAAATTGCTACTCGTGAAGACCTAAAACACATGGAAGAACGATTAAATGAAAGACTGGAAGCACGATTGCTTCAACTTGAACAACGCATGATTATTAAATTAGGCGGGGTAATGGTTGTTACAATAGTTGCCGTTGCTACGTTAGTGAAGATTTTATAGTGATAAGAAAACCAAGCCTTTAAGGTAAATAAACACTCCATTTCATGCCGTACAGCGTTTCGCTCTTTTTGCCTTCCAACAGCCCGCCCAGCAGCCCGACCAATTCGTTAACAACAGCCATGCCGATGCCGTGCCCATGAATATTTTCATCGGCGCGGACGCCTCTTTTTAAAATCTCGGCCAGTTTCCCGGCAGGTATTCCCGGCCCGTCGTCTTCAATCTCAAGCAACACCGCAAAATTCTGCCTGCCTTTGCTCTGATTCAGGAAAACATTGACTTTAACGGCACTACCGCACCACTTGCAGGCGTTATCCATCAGGTTTCCGGCTATTTCGTACAGGTCGCCTTCGTCGCAATAAACCAGACTTTGTTTCGGCACGGTTATATCGAAAGTTATATTTTTATCGATATACACTTTACCCAGCGATGCGGCGGTTTTTTCTATAATTGCAGATAAATCCACCGCTCCGACGGTTTTATGCTCGCCCTTTGCGGCAGCTCGCTGTAATTGATACTCGACGATTTCATCCATACGCAAAATCTGCTCTTTTACCGTTTCCTTATTAGCGCTAAAAGAATCGGCGCAGCCGCGTAATATCGACAGCGGTGTTTTCAGGCTGTGCGCCAGGTCCGCCAAGGCGTTACGGTAACGCTCCAGATGCGCCCGCTCACTGTTTATAAAAGCGTTGAGATTGCCGGCCAGACCTTCCAGTTCCGTTGCATAGTCCCCGTCCAAATGGGTTTTGCGTCCTTTTTCTATCGCCGCCAGGTCTTTTACGATAACCCGTAAAGGCTTTATGCCCCAACGCAACAAAATCAACTGAATCAATATCAACACCAAGCCCAGAGCCAATAACCAGACTCTTAAGGTTTTTCTAAACTGCTCCACCTGACTACTGACAAACTGGGCATCTTCAGTTACGGTAAAAACGTATTCGCGTTCGACACCGACGACATTTTTCCAGATGACCGCGTAATGCAGCGCGTAACGCTCGTGCTCAGCCATCAAAAATGCGGAATTGCCAGCACTTAATTCCGGTGGAGGCGTTACATTCAGCCCTATGGCCGATGGCGAACGCCAGACAGGATTTTTTTTTGTCGAATGGATAAAGCCGTAAAGGCCGGAACCCGGCGTTGCGAACCGGGGCTCGGGCAAACCATTCGGCATGCTGAGATCACCGGAATTTTTTAGCTCTGCGGCCGATAGCAGCGAATACACATGAACTTGCAGCTTTTCCTTTAAGGCTTGTTCGGCACTTTCTCGGAAGCCCTGCTCAAGCACCACCGAAGCCAGCGCAAAAAATGCGGCAAGCACCAGTCCGGCTGAAAGCAGTAATCGAACGCTTAATGATTTAACCTGCATTCAAAGCCTGTAGGAAGAGTTTGGGGATCATAAGTTTCTTAATAAACACTCAGCAAAAGCCTTGCTTTCATTAATAAGAAACATTATTCGAGAATCGAATCAATCGTGTTTGGCAGGAATCAGGTAGCCTCGACCACGTAAGGTTTCAATGGGCTTGCGCGTACCGTCGGGATCAAGTTTTTTTCTCAATCGGCCGATAAAAACCTCCAGAACATTGCTGTCCCGGTCAAAGTCTTCATCGTAAATATGCGCGGTCAAAACGGACTTTGAAACCACCTCGCCTTTTCGAAACATCAGGTATTCCAGCACCTTGTATTCGTAAGCCGTTAGTTCCTGTTTGACGCCGGACACGGTGACTTCCTGAGCCACGGTATCCAGTTCAATGTTGTCGTGGGTTAAGACCGGATGAGCCACCCCGGCCGAGCGCCTTATCAGGGCGTTAATCCTGGCCTGCAACTCTTCATAATGAAACGGCTTAACCAGATAATCATCCGCCCCGGCTTCCAAACCCTCTACTTTTTCCTGCCAGCGGCTGCGGGCGGTTAAAATCAGGATAGGGACAGTTACCTTGTCTTTGCGCAGGCGCTTGATCAGTTCGATGCCGGAAAAATCCGGCAGGCCAATGTCGATTACGGCCGCATCAATCGGATATTCCTTGCCCATGTAATAGCCGTCTTGGCCGGTATGTGCAGTATCGACGGCAAAGCCTTTATCGGCAAAGAACTGCTGAATTTGTTCGCAGAGTTTTACTTCATCTTCTACAACTAGAATGCGCATGTTTTTATCTGTTTATGCGTGAGATTAACTGACTAACTGACCTGTTTCCGCGTCAATTTTGAAATATTGGATACGCCCATCAGGCGTCAGCACTTTGATGACGTGCACCTCTCTGCCATCAATGATTTCTGTTTGCGCGCCCAGCACCTTATTGTAGGTGCCGTCGATTATTTGTTTAGTTGCTTCGTCCAAATTGACGTATGCCAGCTGGTTGTTCTCTGCAAAACAGCTAGTGGAAAACAACAAGGCAACTATAACTACTCTAATCAAATTTCTCATGGACAATCCAGAGCCTGGGGCAATTAACCAAATTTTTAACTTTCCATTTACCGCAAAGTTTATGCTTTTTCCGGCTCGTTCGAACGCTTCGCTAACTAGCGGAAATTCATCTTTCTAATCTATCGAGCCACAAAAATTTTAACCCATCCCCCTGAATCAACACTGAATCTTTAGCGTAACGACGCGCCCTGAACCAGGCTGCTGATCGCTTGCCCGAAAGAGGCTCCCAACTTGCCTGCGATTTTATCGAGCAGCTGTTCCTGCCGACTGAAATCAACCAGGGTTTCGGCGCCAATCAATTCCTTGGCGACATAATCCTGATTGCCGACGCCGTCAACGATGCCCAATTTCACGCCTTCTTCGCCTGTCCAAACCAAACCTGAAAACATATCGGGATCTTCCTTAAGCCTGTCGCCGCGGCCGGCTTTAACCGCGCTGATAAATTGCTGATGTACTTGATTCAACAGACTTTGTACATAATGCGCTTCCTCTTTTTTGGAGGGCGAAAAAGGATCAAGCATGGCTTTATGCTCGCCCGCCGTAAATAGCCGACGCTCTACGCCCAGCTTTTGCATGCCGTCCACAAAACCAAAGCCATCCATCAATACGCCTATAGAACCTACCAGACTGGAAGGATTGACAAAAATTTTGTCGCTGGCCGAAACGATAAAATAACAACCTGATGCGCAAATATCGCTGACTACGGCATAAACCGGCAAGTCAGGGTGTTCTTTTTTAATTTTCTTGATTTCCTCATACACATAAGACGACTGCACAGGACTGCCGCCAGGCGAATTGGCATGCAGGATAATACCTTTGGTGTGCTTGTCTTTGACGGCATTTCTCAAGCTTTCGATAATGCTGTCGGCGTTGGCATCTTTGCCTTCGGCAATCATGCCGACCACATCGATAACAGCGGTGTGATCTTTACTGTCAACGCCAATATTCTGGCTAAACTTTGGATACATCGCCAAGCCGAGCACGACGATCAAATACGCAAACATCAGGCTCTTAAAAAAAACGCTCCAACGCCTTGCCCTGGTTTGCTCGGTAACGGCCGCCAGAGCCAACTTTTCAATAACCTCGCGTTCCCAGCCGGATTGCTGTGTAACTTCTGGTTTGTTCTGATTATCCATACCTTATTAACCTCTAATAATATTCAATAATTCCGCAGGCTGCTGTAAGCACATCAACGGGCTATATTGCTGCAATATGTCCTCCGGATGAGCTCCGCACGACACCGCTATGGATGATATTTGGGCATTCATCGCCATTTGCAAGTCATGAGTGGAATCCCCTACCATTAAACTACGGTCGTTTGCCGCATTGGTATGCTGCATGATCTGATGCAGCATCAACGGATCCGGTTTAGACGCGGTTTCATCGGAACAACGAGTTATGCAGAACAGCTCTTCGGTACCGGTCGCCTGTAATGCTTCCTGCAAGCCCGTCCTGGTTTTGCCGGTAGCAACAGCCAGTCGATAGCCTGTTTGTTTCAATTCCACCAACATCTCGTAAACGCCGGGAAACAAGTCTTCGCGGCTGAGCTGTCTTGATAAATAAGTTTGCTGATAACAATCGGTTAATTGCGTCAGCGTTTGCTGGTCGGCGCCGGGAAACAGCTTGGCACAAGCGTTTCTGATGCTCAAGCCGATGACATCTTTCGCAGCCTGAGTTTCCGGAATGCCGCAGCCGCATTGTTTCCCTGCCGTTTGCAGGCAATGTGCGAT
>Ga0265297_10002506_pt1 | contig 37092 bp, 34 predicted proteins | sample Munlanlwell13791_FD_192502 | JGI IMG/M metagenome (GOLD analysis project Ga0265297, IMG submission 192502) | Leachate microbial communities from a municipal landfill in Southern Ontario, Canada - Leachate well 137-91 | ecosystem: Engineered > Solid waste > Landfill > Unclassified | place... | reverse complement strand
TCCATTGGTACATTTGATGATTTGTTTCATTGATACTCCAAGCACAGTTGGGGTAGTAAAACAGGTACTGGAGTTGTTAGTGATACTAGTTCCCATCCATGTACAATTACCCGTTGCGGCACCACCACAATCCCGAATAGTAATATAATTTTGAGTTACAGTGGCATTTCCATTGGTACATGTCCACTTTCTTGAACCTAAAAGATACGGCGTCTGGCAATAAGTTTGACCATTAGTCAATGCAGGAGTATTAGAAGTAGCCGCACAACCACCCGATACTGTTGGTGTCGGACCACAGACTAACTCTGATCCACCAAGAGCAGTGTGAGTTACCTTGGTACAACAAAGAAGAGCTGATGTTGTTCTACTACCGTCTTTAATACATGCCTTTGGAGTTGGATCGTTTTTTGTACAATTTGAAGGATCACAAGCTAAACTAGAGGCTTTTGTATATGTCCTACTAGTACAAACGTTATTAACCCAAGTCCAAGTAACGCAGGATCTGGTTGGAGGAGTTACGGTTGGATTGGCAGCTGGCTTTTTACAATAACAATAGGTAAATGAACCAGAACCACCACATTGAGTTTTTTCTAATCCTGTACAACATGGAGCAGTTCCATTTGCCACCATTCCCCCCTCCCCAATACAGTCGTATGCCGCTTTATTCCGTGTATCCTGATTATTCTGTACCAACTTCGTCGCTACCGGTACCGCCAACGCCATTAATAATAAACCTATCATTAAAGGGATTTGAGCGAAACCTAATCTTTTCATTTTTTTTAAATTTTCGTTTTTGTATAAACTACTACTAACAATCAGTTTTACACGTTTAAGAATGTGGGTCAATATATCAAACAAAAACAAATTACCATGTTTCTGAATTTTTACTGAAACAGTTGCCAAAATTCCTTCAAAAATAGCTTCCACATTAGTGCAATTCCGCGAACAATAATTACCATATCGTTATGTAAGCTTTTATTATCAACGTATTCCAGGTCACTTTTCATCCAATATTCAAATTTCATTCGATGATAACCGTTTAACACCCACGGCGACAAAATTCCCGGTCTAACCAATTTTCGTCTTGAATATTTTCGGTCAACATTCTCCTCCTCGTTCACGGGTAGTGGTCTTGGTCCCACCAACACCATCTCCCCTTTAATCATATTAATAAATTGGGGCATTTCATCTAAACCACTATGAAATAAAAATTTTCCTATTTTTGTTAACCGGGGATCATTTCTAATTTTAAACACCGGACCATCAGCTTCATTTAATTCTCGATATTTTTCTTTTATTTGATCAGCATCTCTCTGCATCGTTCTAAATTTTATTATTTTGAATTTTTTGCCCCGGTATCCCACTCTGTCCTGAAAAAACAAAATTGGCCATCCAGAAAAAAACCATACGAGTAAACTCAGTCCAATTATCATTGGACCAAATAACATCAATAATAAAATACCCAACAAACGATTTAACATAAAATTCTTTTATACACTTATCATATAATCTTATCAATGACCTTTAATCTTCTCTTAAGTTGTTTTATCTTAATTCTCCCCCTTTTTGGAAAAGCCATCAACTATGCCGAGTCTCTAGTTTTATATGGAGGTACCATTATTTTTCTAGTTGCATCTTTTTCATATCCCAGTCCCAAACATCTAACCAAAAAAATCATATATTTTGAAATAGTCCTTGTACTTCTTTCATTAATTTCCAGTATTTTGTCAAAAAACATCGGTTATTCGTACTATGGATTTTTTAATTTTATATTTAGTCTGGTTATCTTAAATCTTTGTTTGAAATATCTTGACACCAAAAATATTTCCAAGATCATTCTTTATTTTTCTCTTTTTTACTCAGTCATCTTTTTATTAAATAAACTTCAATTGCTTACAATTGGGGCCGATTCTTACTTTGACAACTTCATACTTCAAATATGGGGACACAGCTATCTGGCTGATTTTCTTATATTCTCCATTCCTTTTCTTTTATACAGTCTCCTCTCTTTTGAAATGCTTCCAAAAAAACTTTGGTATTTCTATAGTTTTTCTTTGGTCTTTATTTTCATCACTCTTATTCTGACCAATTCCCGTTCTGCCATTATCTCCATTACTCTAAGTACACTATATATAGTATCGCCCAAGTTAAAAAAACATTTTCGGATTCCGTTAGGAATATTAATGTTTACCCTCGCCATATTTCTAAATTATCAATTATTCTCCCAAAATCGAGTCACTAAAAGTCTTGATGGTAGTCGTCCGGAATATTGGCAAGAAGCATTCCAAGCCTTTATCGAAAAACCCATTTTTGGTAATGGTCCGGGTAATTTTTTCTACATCAACAAAAAATATCAAAGCGTTCCCTACACCAATACAAACTATGCTCACAATTCATTTATAGAATACCTCAGTCTTAATGGTTTACCCTTTACACTAATAATTTTTGTCGCCATTATTTCATCCTTATTATTTCAACGTCAAAAAAATCCTTTAAATTTTGTCATTGGTCTTACTTCATTAATCAATTCTTTTCTCGATCCAAGCTGGAACTCTATCGGAATTTTCTGTCTTTCTCTTTTTTTCATCTTTAATCAAAATCCTCTGTTTATTTCAGCTTCAATCCCAAAATCCAAACTATATTCTAAATTAAACATCTTTATCCTAATTATTATTTCCATCTTTTTTATTAGTAAAACTGTCTCTGACTTCTTATTTATTTCTCATCAAAATTTAACCAGTCTGTATGCTGATCCATTTAACTTAAATGCCAGACAAGCACTCCTTCCCGACTTTGAAAGATCTACCTCAATTCTTTATCAAAATGATACTCAAACGAACCGGGAATTAAGCAAAATTCTCACCTACCCTAAAAACGAAAAATATTTCTATCAAGTTTTTTCTCTTAATCCCAAAGAAAGCAATCCAAAAGAATATATAGAACTCGCCAATTTTTATGTTTCATCAAACGATCTCGACAAATTAGATTACCTCCTCAAACTAGCTTATCAAAATCTTAATATCAATCTCTCATCCTCATCAGAAAATTTAACAATTGCCAAAATTGCCTACAAACACGCTCTCTTTCAATGGCAAAATCATAATCCGGATTTGGCCATCAACAATCTAAAAATTGCCATCCATTTTTCCAAGGGTTGGAGCCATTTTCACATTGAATTGGCCAATATGTATTGGTATAACGGACAACTTGATTTAGCCATACAACAGCTGAAAACAGAATGTTATAAATATCCAAATTCCATTAAACACTGTCAGGAATATATTAATTTAAATCCTGACAAGCTTTTAGAACCGGGAACAGAAAGTCAATCCATTGACTCGCTTTAACTCAACAATCTCCTTCCCAAAAACAAAGCTATTTCTAAATATCTTTTTATCAATCTCTTCGGTTCATTCAACAGTCTAAACAACCATTCCCCCCCCATATTCCTTAGCCATTTTGGGGCCTGTTTTTTATTTCCACTTAAAAAATCAAACGCCGCTCCGACCGTAATCATTACTTTATTGACACCTCTTTTCTTTAATTCATATGCCACTTCTACCTGTTTTCTTGATCCCAATCCCAACCATACTATTACTCCTTTCATTTTTTTTATTTTTTTGGTCAAAGATTGATAATTCTTCTCGGTAAATTTTTCCATCATCGGCATCACCACATAACTACCAATTTTTTCAAAATATTTTTCATTTTTTTTGTCTCCTACAAAAATATGATTTTCTTTATTTTTATATATCATCTCTCTCATCAAATCCGGTCCATACACTCTTTCTCCCTTCCCTGTTCTTAAACGTATTCCCCACACCAATGGCATTCCATCAGCAGTTACTAAATCAGCCTTGTCAAACATTTTCTTAAACAAAACATCCTTTTCACTCATCTGAATCTCATTCAAAGTACAACAATAAACCACCGTCGCTTTTCCCGACTGTCCCCTTTTTTCTATCCATTGAATACTTTCCTTAAAGCTTCTGGTGCTTAGTTTTATCCCAAATATATCGATTGTTTTATTCACCTTAAAATTAAATTATTAATTTGGGCTTTAAAATTTTTATCCGAATATTTCCTTACCGAATCAATACATGATTGTCTATTAATATGCAGTTTATCCAATAGCTTAATCGCAGTCAGCAAACTATTTTGATTAAATTTATAAAACAACACCCCATTTTTTTTATCTTTTACGGTTTCCATTACTCCACCAGAGGCATATGCAATCACCGGAGTTCCCACCTTCAAAGCTTCAACAGGTACCATTCCAAAATCTTCCTCTTTTGAGGTATAAATTAATGCTTTCGCCCCCGACAATATCTCTATTTTTTGTCTATCGTCACATTTTTCAATAAATTCCACCGATGGTCCGGCCATTTTTCTTAATCTCTGAAGCTCATCTCCTCTTCCAATTACCAATAAAGATATTTTATATTTAGAACAAGTATCAACCGCCAATTCAATCCCCTTTTGTCTAACCAACCTAGACAAACAAACATAATATTCTCCCTTTTTTATTATCTTTTTATCAACAAGCACTTCCACCGGCGGATAAACCACTACCACTTCTCGTTGGTAATATTTTTTTATTCTTTTAGCCACATTTTCCGAATTCGCCACCATAATATCGGCTCTCTTTGACCCCTTCTTGTCAATATAACGTAACCACTTTTTTAATGGCCAAAAAAACCAACTCCAAGGTTTATTTTTTATCCAGAATATCTCATTGAATTCGTCATATAAATATCTTGGAGGAGTATGGACATACGACAAATGTTTTGCCTCTTTTTTTCTCTTTACATTTTTTGACATATAGGAATGAGATGAAGACAGGATTAAATCATATTCATTTAAATCCAACCATTCCCAATACATCCAAGAAAATATTTTCACTATCGAAATATATTTACTTATCTTATCCCCTCTAATCAAGCGTTGAAAAATCGATGTCCTCACCCTAATTTTTGGAAAATTACCCTCAATCTTTTTTAATGCACCCGGACTAATAAATAAAGTATAAAAATCTGCATTTGGATACATCTCCATTAATTTTAAAACCACCACCTCAGCTCCACCAAAAGTCATCATTATGTCCGACACAATTGCTACCTTTTTGGTTTTCATTTAGCCAATTATACCTGTTAAAATCATGTAATTCATGAAAATCTCCCCAAAAAATATTGTCATTATTTTTAACAATCTGAATATTGGTGGAATTGAAACCAAAATTATTGATCTCTGCCACTACTATTCCTCACAAAAAAACGTCAAAATCACTTTGTTATTGAAATCAAAATCCGGCTCTCTACTTAATCAACTTCCTTCCAAAACTACTCTTTATTCACCAAAAATTACCGATATTTTAAAAATCAGGACTCTTATTTTTCCTTTTTGGTTAACCATTAAATTTAATCAACTTCATCCCAATCTAATCCTCACCTTTGGAAATTATAGTGCCATCTCCGGAATTGTTGGTAAATATTTTGGTCACTGTTATGCTCCACTAATTATCAGCGAAGACTCCAGCATTACCAAACAGTTGGAAACCGACACATTTTCATTTCTAAGAACGCAACTAGTCAAAATTACATATCCTCTTGCGTCTCAAATAATTGTTCTCTCCAAAATCGGACAACAAAAACTAACAAAGCTACTCCCACAAGTCAAAAATAGAATTTCAATTCTTTATAATTGGTTACCGTTGAATATCTCTGTTATAAAACAAATTAACAAAAAAGATATTGATATTCTTTTTCTCGGTCGCTTCGAACCGCAAAAAAATCCCCAAAAATTTTTAGAAATTTCTCGGTCTCTAATTAAAAAACATCCCGATTTAAAAATCGCTATAGTGGGTTATGGTTCTCTTGAAACAAAGATAAGGGATTATATTTCCAAAAACAAATTAAATTCTCAGATTTCCATCTTTCCTCAAACCACCTCTCCCGCTGAATATTTCAAACGTTCCCACATACTTCTCCTCACATCTAATCATGAAGGTTTTCCTTTAACATTATTAGAATCTACTGCTTTAAAAGCCTTGCCCATATGTATCAATCTCCCGGAAATTCGGGAATATTTCAACTATCGTCCAAATTCAATTCTATATAATACGAAAAAAGAAGCTATAAATAAAATTGAAAATCTCTTAAAAAACCCTCCCCTACTAAAACAATTAGCAATTTATTACCAGCAAAAAACTTTGGCAAATCAAAAACAGTATTTTACTAAAACAATAAAATTTTTTAATCAATATTTATGAGACAACCTGAAACCTTAATGATTGTTTTCCACGATATGCGTTTGGGTGGTATTCAAAGAAAGATTTTAGATATTATCAAATACTATCAACAACACTTACCTGACACCAAAATAGTACTCTGTCTTCGAAAACGTGAAGGTATTTTTCTTGATTGCATTCCTCCGGAAATCGAAGTTTTTGCCCCCAATATTCACACCAATAATTTTAATATTAGCTGGTTTACTCTTTGGCTTATTCCCAAAATTGCCACTCTAAAACCATCACGAATTCTCTCTTTTATGGATCTTGGTACAGTTCCCACCTTTGTCGCACTTCAACTTTTACCCTGGTTAAAACCACGCTTAACTATTGGTGAAGACATCCTTACCTCAAAATATATTTATACCGAAACTTTTCCTCCTCTGAGAAGACTGCTTATCAAGTGGCTTTATCCACTTGCTGATACCATCCTGGTTCAAACTCCAATCCAAAAAAAAGATTTGGAAAACATGATCTACAAGTCTTCACCCAATAAAAAAATTGTCGCCTCCCCAAATTGGTTACCTCTTGACTTCCCTCCTCCTCAAATTATTCCTCAAAAAACCAGACACATCGATATTCTCTTTGTCGGCCGGATAGATGATCAAAAAAATCTACCCCTCTTTTTAAAAATAATTAATCTAGTCAAAAAAGACCTTCCCCGCATTGTTGTCAAAATAGTCGGCGATGGTGATGACAGAATAAAGATTGAGAAACTAATAAAAAAACTATCTCTCCAAAAAAACGTAGAGATCATTAAACCAACTCTAAATACTACCCAATATTATTCAAATTCCAAAGTTTTTCTTTTATCTTCTAATTACGAAGGCTTTCCTCTAACTCTAATGGAAGCCATCAGTTGCGGCTGTCTGCCGGTTCTCAGAAACATCCCGGAAATATCACAGTTTTTTACCAAAGATAAATCAAAAATTATTTTTGGTACTGAAACAGAAGCCGTTAACCTCATCCTCAATAATCTCAAAAAACCGGATGAAATCTATATCAAGCCTTATCTTAAAAAAATCTTAAAATACCAACAAAAACACATTACCGACTACGTCAAATATATTTAATTGGCCACAACTTACCGGTTAGTTTGTACCAAATATATCTTTTGGCATCAAAAGCAATTCCGTCAGTCGCATTACAGCCACTATTACAACCAATACACTCTTTTTTAGGAAGATTTTGCCTAAAACTTAGATTTTTTTTATCAAAATAAATCTCCCCTACTGATCTTTTTTCTTTAATAAAATTACCAATCGGTCTCGTTGACAAACAATAATAAACATCTCCCAAACTATCAATTACAAAATCATCTTTTAAAAAAGTACACGGAGTTGTCCTAAAAGAATTTTTTCCATACATTTCAATCATGTCGTCCCAATAATATCTCGTTAAGGAAAATTTCTTTTTTGAATCCCTAACATCCTTAAGTACCTTTAAAAAATCATTTTTCACAGATAAATTTATCCCTAGTTTTTTTTCTGATTTATCATTTTTCAAAAAATTTTTATGAAAACCCACAATCTGAAAACCACCACTAATTTTGTTTTCTAATAGCCATTTTTTCATTTCCCAATAACTTTTTATATTCTGTCGCAATATTACCGTCGAGACACCTAAATTGATATCAAATTTTTTAGTCATTTTTTTAAAGCGTCTGATTGTCTCACTGGCCTTTTTAAAACCATTGGGAATTCTTCTTAAACTGTCGTGAACCTTTTCAACACCATCAATTGAGACACTTACCGCCAATTTTACTTTTTTGAGTTGACAATATTTAGCTATCTCCGTTACACTTTCCTCAATTTTTTTAGGTAAAAAACCATTCGTATTCAGAACTAGTCTTCTCAATTTAGGCATTGAATCTATAAAAAGTTTCACTGATTTAACATAATCGATATACAAAACCGGCTCCCCTCCAGATATCGTCAAATTGCGGATATCAGAAAAGACATCATCCTTCATAATTTCCTTCCACATAACCAAAGTCACCTCATTTTTAGGTTTAATTTGCCAAATATTACACATCACGCATCTGGAATTACACTTATACGTTAGGTTAATCATTAGACTTCTAGGCGTTAACGGATGCCATTTTGACTCAAAATTGTATCTCCAAAAACCGCTCCACATCTCTCTCAATTTTTTTAATTTTTCATTTTCTACAATATGCATCTGCATGTAATATAATAACCTATGTTCAGGTGGATAAAAAACCGTCTTAAAACCCTCAGTATTTTTGAGATTTTCGTCTCTATTTCTATTATTGTTTTGGTTGTCTTTTTAATTAAATTCTTTGGTCAAAAAGTCGAATGGAAAACCGTCAGAATAGAAGTAATCAACAAATCTTGGGCAGAAAATTACAATCCCTATGGTTATCGAACCCCCTTTTGGCTAAGTGACAAACTTAAAATTGGTCAGAAGGAATACGGCAAGTCAGGTAAAGTTATTGCCGAAATCATCAATATTGAAAACTATGAACGTGGTTCAGAAGAAGCCGATGTCTATTTGACTGTCAAACTAAGAACAACCTTCCAAAAAAGAATTCAACAACATATCTTCAAAAACAAACCCTTAGATCTTGGTTCAGCCATTGAAATCTCTCCTAACCAAAACGTTGTCTACGGTCAAATTGTTGATATAGATATGCCATCTTCTGGATACCCTAAAAAAACTTTTACTGTCACCGCTCGGGGTCGTGGTATCGATGGATACATTATCAACAATATAAAAGTCAATGATGTCATGAAAAATCGTTACGACCAAAATGTTGTCGCTACCATTACTGCTTTTCATACCGAAAAAACAACCAGACTTTACGTTAGCGAACTAACCAACAACAACCAAACTTTGGGGTTCAAGTTAAACGAAAATGCCAAAGACATAGTCGTTACCTTTAAGGTCACTACCGAACTCATTGATGGGCGTTGGTATTTCGCTGGGCACCAACAAATTAAAGTTGGTAATTCAATCTACTTCTACGGACAAAACATCAATTTATATGGCCTTGAAATTGAGGATGTCAAATAACCACAAGCTCTTTCTTTTTCTAACCGGATTTTACTTACTGTTTTTTCTCATATTCAACGTAAAATCCTACATTCTAATCTTTTTGTTAGCCCCAGCCCTTCTCTTTTTTCATTTCAAATATTCTTTTATTCAAACTGTTTTCTTGACTTTTTTTCTCTCAATACCTTTTGAAAATAATCTTCGTGAATGGTTTTTCCAGGTTACCAACCCTCTCTACATCGGTGTTCCTACCTCCGGTTATTCTTTTTATTTTGGACTCAGCTTAAAGCTAATTTTTGGACTATTTCTATTCCTACTCTTGCTCAAAAATCATAAAAAGATTCCTCTACCCTCTTTTAGGAATGATTGGCCACTTCTTATTTTTTTCATTTTAGCTTGCGCCAACACTCTGTTTTATTTTTCTCCCATCACTTGGGTTGGGCTCATCCGTCTTTGGCTATCGATTTTAATTTACTTTTCCTCTAAAATTTTTTTCAAATCAGAGTCAAAATTATTTTTCACCATTATCAGTGCTTTATTTATCTTTTCCAGTCTTATTGGTTTTAATCAGCTAATCAAACAAAAACCCTTGGGAAAATTCATTGAACTTACTCCCTCTTTTAGTGAAGACGAAGGTTATTCCACTACTGACGGTCAAGTCCAATACCGAGTATCCGGATTTATCTCTCATCCAGTCTATTTTGGTAGTTTTATGTCCATACTTCTACCAATTTTTATTGCCCATGGTCTGACTACCAACTTTTTCCTAACCCTACCTATCTCACTAATTGGGGTTGTCGTCATGTTGGGAACCAATAGTCGTACTGTTTGGTTAACTTTAGCCTTATCATTTTTTTTACTCTTTCCTCATCTAAAGAAAAAATATCAACCGCTATTAACCAGAAATTTGGGCAAAATAATATTTTCCACTTTCGCCATTATTTCAGCGCTAATAATTATTAGCCGTATTCAATCAATAACCAAAATTTTTTCGGAAAACGGTAACGGTTCCATCAGACTTGAACTTCTGTGGCAAAGTTTACTTATGGTCAGTCAACATCCTTTTGGCGTTGGTTTAAATCAATTCACTCAAAGTCTTGTCACTCAAAAATTACCTCAAAGTCTCGATGGATTTATTGTTCCGGTACACAACACTTTTTTAATTATTATTACTGAATTGGGAATAATCGCCGGATCATTTTTTATTTATTTCGTTATTAAATCAATCTTTTTTAAAAAAATATCTACCACACCACCGCTTCTTACTTATGGCGCTATTATCGGAGCAGCTACTTTTCTAATTAGTAGCCAATTTCATCCTCTATTTAATCTTGATCCAACCTTTGATTTATTCATGTTTACTCTCGGTTTTATCAACTCTCAATGTCAACCATCATCAAAGACTTAAGCGTCGCTATTATTACTTATCGTCGTCCCAAGAAGCTTCAAGCTTGTCTCCAAAGTATCAAGATTCAATCTCATCAACCCAAAAATATTATTGTTATCGATAGTTTGGCTCAAAAAACCACTATTCCAGAATCGCGCAATCTGGCTCTCCGTCGATGTCACACCAAATATATCGCCTTTATTGACGACGATTGTCTTCTTGACAAAAACTGGACTTTTAATGCCTATCAGGCAATTTTGACTAATCCCCAATCCGCCTATATCGTCGGTCGAACAAAACTTTTAAATTTTCAAAACCCGGTTGCAAAAGTTCAATTTGATGCATATCAAAACTGGTTCTCTCTCACACACCCCTTAGATACTAAAAATGTCATTTTCAATTTTCAAAAAATTAAAAACCTCCGTTTCGATACTCAATTTAAAATTTTTGAAGATGTAGATTTCAATCAACAACTCTTGGAAAATAATTTGTCAGGAATCTATTCATCAAAGATGATTGTTCATCATCCGGAGGTTTCAAATATTTTCAAAGCTCTCAAAAAAAACTATATTCGCGGTCAATATAAAGCTAAAATAACCTTTAAATGGGGTAATTTCGACAATTATTTTCCGTCAATTCCTCATTTAAAAAATCCTATTATTTTTTTGTTAAATCTCGCTTTTTCTCTTGGCTATCTAAAAAAATCTCCCCGTCCCATTACAATAATCAACAAAAACGATCGGGGTGCCAATCAACAAAGATCGCAGTCATTTTACAATTATTTAAAAAAACATCACTATTTTGTCACCACGATTGACTCTCATGCCGAATTTCAAAAAGTCATTGCCTCGAGAAAATATCTGTTCATATTTGGTTGGCCTCTCTTAAAGTATCGTTTTTTAAAAAGTTATTATATTCATCACCGAATTGATATTTATCCCAAGCTAATCACTCAGACAATGCTTTTAAAAGGGATGATTATCAGTCGTCTTTTAATCAAAAACAGAAGTTCCCTAGCCATCATCCAATATCCGGAAGATATGCTTGCTGTTATCCATCCAAACCGCCCCTATCAAACTTTGTACGATTCCCCCACTATCTACTCACACGAACTGGCACAAAGCCAGCTTTTTTCTCAAAAAACAATTTCTGATATACAACAATTTGAAAAAAATGTTTTCAAAAATTCTGATTTTATCTCTTTCCATTGGTATACCATTCAAAACCTTGCCAAAAAATTTAATTATAAAATTAAGCATCTTCTTAACTTAAATTGGGGCTGTCAAAACCAATCTCAAATTACTACTTTCAAAAAAAATCCCAAAATTATTCACTTGGGTAAACTAAATTCTTATTGGGTTAACCCCAAACTTTTATCAGTAATATCTGAAAAAAATAATTTAAAAATCTTCAGTTATGAAACTCCCGATTCAAATTTTTATCCAAAACTTTCAAATTTTTTCGGCTATTTAAAAGATGAAAACCAAATTGCTAAATATCAGTTTGGATTAATTACCTTGTCTCAAGATAAGCTTCGCTCTGAAAGTTTTTCCGCCAAACATCTTCTCTATTTTAGCTATGGACTTCCGGTTCTCTGCCCAGAATGGCGAAAAGATAAACTACTTAATGACGGTACAATCTATTATAATGAAAAGAATATTAATAGGCAGATAAAAAAATATTCTGAGAAAAAACTTTGGTTGAAAAAACATCAATCTGCTCTCAGAATTTCCCAAAGCTTAGACTGGAATATTTCTCTAAAGCCTTTACTAACTATAATTAATAAAATATATGAATCTAAATAAAAAAATCAAATTGGCCAAGATTAATGTCTCCACCTGGTGGCAGAATATTCTAATTAACGCCTCACTTGACCTCAACAAGCCCCTCAATAAACCAACCTCAATCATTTTTAATCTAACCCCAAACTGTGTCTGCAGATGTCGTCAATGCGATATTTGGAAAAATCCACCTGAACGACATCTCTCTTTTGACGAAGCCAAAATAATTATCGATCGACTTCATTCTTGGCTTGGCAACTGTTATATATTTTTTACCGGCGGCGAACCGCTAATGAATAAAGATCTCCCCAAAATTATTGGTTATGCTTATAATCTGGGAATAATTTCTCATATCAATAGCAATGCCACTTTATTAGACAAAGCTATGGCAAAAAAACTAACTGATAACCATCTTTTTGCTATTTCTATCTCCATCGATGGCGCTGTAGCTAAAACTCACGATTATCTTCGTGGCGTTCCGGGAACTTTTGACAAAGCTATAAAAGCTATTAAATATCTTCGGGAAACTACTTCAACTCCCAAAATTTATGTCAACACGGTTATGATGAAAAATAACCTTAAAGAATTAGAAAAATTAATTAAAATTGCAAAAAATAACCAGACCAATGGTATTACTTTTCAGTGTCTTCTCCCAAATCTTGGCCCCAAAGGCGATACTGTTATTTCCAAAAGCAATCCTCTTTGGCCAGAAAAAGGCGACATTGCCAAAGTTTTGAAAAAAATTATCAAGACAGCCAAATCAGAACCAATTGTTTTGACTTCTGAGCAGGATTTAAAAACAGCCATCAAATATTATCGTAATCCTCATTTATTTGATCACCATACCTGTGCCGCTGGTGTAAATAACTTTATTATTGATCATCGGGGTGAAGTTAGACTCTGTTTCGGTTTTCCCAGCATCGGAAATATTATTACCGATACTCCGGGACATATTTGGTGGAATCAAAAAGCCCAATCTCAACGTCAGCAAATCAGAAAGTGTCAACAAAGTTGTAAAATTATCGTTTGTAATAAAGCTGATACCAGAAGAAAAAAAACAGCGGCTCTCAACTTTTTTGAATAATTCCCACTCCAGGATCTTCCTTAATTTCGATTAATTTATACTTTCCAGATTTTATTATTTCTTCCCAAAATTTCCTGGTACCATAAACGTTTCCATCCCTATCTGGACTAAACACATCATGTATCGCCAAAAAACCCCCTGTCTCCACTCTTGGCCAAAATAGGTCAAAATCCAGCTTCACCCCCAAATAAGAATGGTCACCATCAATGTGAACATATCCATATTTTTTGTTCTTATTTTTATCAGCATATTCCTTCGATTTCATTACCTGAAGCGAAATATTTTTTTCCAAACCAAATTTACCAAAATACTTTTTTGCATTACATTTTTTCCAAAATCCCTCACCTCCCCAATGCTCTCCCGCCACCCCACCATAATCTTTAATATCGTATCCAGCGTCGACAAAATCCACCATTCCTTTTCCATTATCTCGACATGCCAATGCACATACAGCCGGAATAAACCCCCATTTACTTCCTACACACAACACATTTTTGGGATTCAATAATCTAATTAACGAATAGTGAATCCAGCCATATCCCAACCCACCTCTTTTTTTATCTTGATGATGCCATTTATCCTCTTTAGCAAAATATTTGATAAATTTCTCAATTTCCGGGTTTTTTATTAAATTTCTATTATAATTCCAATCAAACATTAATCTCCATTATAATACATTCAGTCACATGAAATTAGCTCTTTTCAAAAAAACCACCTCACCAATAAACTTTTCTTTTTTTTCCCGCATTTTTGACAATCCCGAACTCATCGTCAAAATCCTAAAAAAACATCCTCCTCTTCCTGTTTTTATCACCGACAGTCATATTATCAAAAAGAGATTGGAACAAATCCCTAAATTCATCAAAGTTGCCTATTCCTTTAAAACTAACTATGATGTGGCTCAGAATTTTAATTTCCAAATGGCTGAAGTTGTTTCAGAATTCGAATTAAAAATGGCTATAAAACAAAAATACCCGTACTCTTCCATTATTTTCAATGGACCCAATAAGGGAAATCTCCACCATCTACTTTCCCATCCACTAACAATAAATCTTGACAATTTTACCGAACTAAAAAATCTAATTGAATATAAAAAAAATATAAAAGCCGACATAGGTCTTAGAATTAATTCAAATTTTCACCCGAGTCGTTTTGGCTTTAATATCGAATCTGGTGACGCCCAAAAGGCCATCTTATTACTTCAAAAGAATCATATTCCTCTCAGCGGTCTTCATCTTCATCTCGGCAGCGATATTCAAAACCCGACAATTTACCAAAAATATTCAATTATAGTTAAAAATTTTATTTCTCAGAATCTATCTCAAAATACATTAAAATACATCGATTTTGGTGGAGGCTACCCCTCTCATTCCATAATCTCCGGTACCAGTATTCAGGCTAAACCAGATATAAAAAGATATATTGAAGCAATTTCAAAACCCTTAAAACAATACATAAATAAAGATACTTCTTTAATTATTGAACCTGGTCGATATTTAGTTGACGACTCTACCTTTTTGGTTAGTCAAGTTATTGATTCGAAAATAATTTCCAATTCTCAGTCAATTATTCTCAATACAACAATTAATATGCTTCCTTCCGCCTGGTATCACCATCTGATTATCAAAACTTTTAACAGCCATTTTATCCCCAAAAAAGTAGATACAAAAATCATCAATACCTGTATTTATGGTTGTACCTGCCAGGAAAGTGATATTCTCTATCAGGGAAAACTTCCCTATTTGACACGGGATGATTATATTGTTTTTATTGCAGTTGGGGCTTATAACCTCAGTCAAAGTTCAGATTTTATTTTCGAAAAACCAAAATCAATTTTTATTTAAAAAAAATATCAGCTGATATACTCATCCTATATAATCATATGAAAATTCTTTCAACTACTCCCGAATTAACTTTTAATGATGTTTTACTTCTACCTGGATCCTCTAATTTCACCATCACCCAAGATACCCAAAAAACCAATATAAAAACCCGAATTTCAAAAAATCTTGAAATAGACATCCCCATTTGTTCTTCCCCTATGCCCAACATTAGTGAAACAAAAATGGCCATAGCTTTAGGTAAATTAGGTGGAATTACCTTTATTCACTGTTTTCAAAACTTTTCCAAACAACTTCAACAAGTTAGAGAGATTAAAAAACATCATGTCAAAATTGCTGTTTCCGTTTCTGACTTTTCTTCAAAAGGGCTTCAGCATGTTTCCAACCTACTTAAATTAAAAACTGATTTAATTTGTATCGAAACCGCGCAAGCTCATAATTCTCAAACCATTGCCTTCTTGAAAAAAATAAAAGGGAAACATCCCCATGCCGAAGTTTGTGTTGCTCTAGTTGTCACTGGTGAAGCTACCGAGGCTCTCATCAAAGCTGGTGCCGATAGTATTCGCGTTGGTATAGGAGGTGGTTCACACTGCACCACCAGATTAGTTACCGGAGTTGGACGACCTCAACTAAGTGCTGTTTTAGATTGTTATCAGGTTGCCAAAAAATATAACGTACCTATTATTTCAGACACAGGTATTGAACATGCCGGTGATATTACCAAAGCCATAGCTTTTGGGGCAGATGTTGTCATGATTGGTGGCCTTTTTGCCGGTACCGAAGAATGTCCCGGACCAATCATTAACAAAAACGGACAAAATTTTAAATTTTCCGCTGGCATGTGTAGCAATCAGACTGAATATGAATCCAAATCAGCCCCCAAAGATTATATTCGGGAAATAAAAACAATTATCAAAAAAATTATCCACTATCAGTCTCACCCGGACAATCCCTTTATTTCCACCTACAGTCAACCTTTTAGTTTTACCCATGAGGGTGTTTCTGGTCTAATTCCCTACAAGGGTAGCGTCATCTCCATTGTTGGTGACCTCGTCGGCGGGCTTCGCCGCTCCATGTGGTATTTGGGTTGTAAAAATCTTGATGAAGTCAGAAAAAAAAGTAAAATTGTCATCGTTACCCCCAATACTACTCGAGATAACATACCTCGAATATAGCCAATGATAAGACATTATATTAGTAAATTGAATTCTTTTATTATTCGTAAAACTGTTAAATATATTGTTTGGGATTTCGATGGTACTTTATATGAAAATAAAAAATTAGGTCGTGACCTCCAATCAGCTTTTTTTGACATTGCTAAAAATAAAGACAAAAATCTTACCCAAAAATCTTTCAATATTGCTACCGAAAAATTTGGTTCTTGGTCCGCTGCCGCAGCTCAACTCAGCTCCATTCCTGAACTAAAAGTTTTAGATATTGTAGATTCTAAAATTAATAAAGCTATCTATCTTAAAAAAAATTTAACTCTCGTTAAACAAATAGAATCTACCCAAAATCAGTATCACCATCTAATTCTCACCAACTCCACCACCGCTGAAGTAATTTCCTGTCTAAAAAAAATTGGCTTTAATACCGACAAAAAACCAACTGGACCATTTGAAAAAATCTTTGGTCGGGACTCCACTCGTTTACTCAAACCCAATCTCAAGATTTACAACAAAATTTTAGCTTATACCAAAGCGCCTAAATTTACCCATCTGTTTATTGGTGATTCCCTAAACCACGACATCAATCCAGCCAGATTATCTGGATTCCAAGCCCTGCCAATTTGGGAAATAAATAAAATCTTTAAGCATTAATTTAAAAATAGAAGTCGTCTTTATTACAAGCCAATATTTTGCATTGAGCTTCACATTTCGACACCCTTCTTTTAGCTTTTTCTGATTGCTGTGAAAACCAAATTTGATCCAAATCGTCAGTCAATATATCTCCCAAAGCTTCCGACATACAAACAGAAGCCTTTCCTTTTGGTGAAATTACTAATGTTCCTAATGATCCAACACACACGTTCATTTTCCCAAACGTTTCCGGATTTTTAAAATATTGTCTGAATCTTATAAAGTCCCCTTCGGAATTTTGCAAAGGGTATCCATTCTGCTTCATCTCTTCCATATAATCGATTAAATTTATTACGTCTTTATAAGCCGGCCATACAGGATTATTTACGTACCATCTACCGCCATATTCACTCTTGCTACTAAAAAACTCTTTACTAGCAATTGGCTGAAAAGTTATTCCGTCCACTTTAGCCTTTTTCGACCATTTAATCATATTTCTAATTTCATCAAGATTTTCTTTCATGATAATCGCATTGATGTATATTTTTGGTGTTTTACTTTTTAGTTTACTTTTAGCTTCCTGTAATAGTTCCACTGCTTTCATTACCTTTTGATGTGTTCCCAAAACTCCCCTACTTTGATCATGTATTTTGGCATTCATACTGTCAAGCGACAATGCCATGTACTCCAACTTACTTTTGACTATTTTTTCAGCAATATTCAAATTCTGAATTAAGGTTCCATTTGATGTCAATGAAGTTACAGCTCCCCTTTCAGTTGCATATTTCACTGTCTCCAACATATCCTCATGCATTAAAGGCTCACCAGCAATAAACGACAAACTGTACGGCTTACCTATCCATTTGCTCAATCTATCGATAATTTTCTTGTTTTCTTTTAAGATTAAACCATCACTCGGCTTCCCTCCTTTACCCACCATCATCAATTTTCCAATATCACAATGGTTGCATCTTAAGTTACATATAAGTGGAAATATCCACAAAATCTTTTCTGGTTTTTTACTTAAATATCTTTTGTGTTCTTGATAACGTTTAATAAACATATACATGTCCCCAATTATATCTTAAAATCCAGTATGTCTTTATCTATCAAATATTGGAAAAAAAACTGTGGTGCTTACATTAAGTTACTAGATAACACTGAAAACTACCCGGCACCCTACACTCAAATAATTACCCCAACTTTAATGGACTTGGTTAAAAAATATTCAAAATCCACTGACAAAATAATTGATGTTGGTTGTGGTGAGGGTTTTATTACCAGAAAAATTAAAAACCTTCGTCCTAATATATATGGCTGTGATCTCTCATCTGAAATGATTGATTCAGCCACAAAACAATCTCCGGACATCGAATATTGGACCCAAGATATTGAACATACTAAAACTTTTCCCAACAAAGGTAAATTCCAAATCGCTATATCAACTCTAGTTTTTATGTATCTTGAAAATATCAATATCTCTCTAAAAAATATTTACCAATATCTTCGTCCAAGTGGATATCTTATTGTCGCTATTACCCATCCTTGTTTTTACCAACAAGAAAACTTCCGTTGGTTTCAAGAAGAAGAAAACTATCCCTACCAGCCGGGAAATTATCTTCAGCAACGTACCACTATCAGAAACATCGCCGATAAGTTTGTTACCCATCACATTCACCGTACCATTGGGTCTTACATCCGTGCTTTTACCGCCTCAGGCTTCAATACTATCGACATTCTCGAACCAAAACCCCAAAAAACTCCTACTAACGTCTTAAAAAAGGTTAGTAAAATTCCCATATATGCGATTTTTGTTCTTCAAAAATCCTAATCAAGCTTTTCGTTCTACTTCAAGATATTTTCCAATGACCTGCTTTGACCCACCCTCCATTATAATTTTGCCATCCTCCATCCACACTGTTTTGTCACAATATAACGGCAATATTTCCAGAACATGAGTAGCAAAAATGACCGTCTTCTTTTGTTTCAAAACTTCAACAAAATATCTTTTAAATAGCTTAATAAATTTTTCATCCCCCATCGACACGACTTCGTCAAAAATTAAAATATCCGGGTTAGCTGCCACGGCTACCGAAAAAGCTAATTTTAGCTTCATTCCGGATGAATAAGTATAAAACGGCATTTTAATAAATTTTTCTAGTCCGGAATATTCCACAATTTGATCAGTCAGTTCCAAAACTCTTTTTCGACTTAAACCCGCTAATAAACCATTTAACATTATATTTTCTAAACCAGATAAATCAGGGTGAAAACCAGCTCCAATTTCTAACAATGAGTTAATCTTTCCCTCAATTTTTACCTCACCCTCACTAGCTCTAGCTATTCCCGCAATAATCTTTAACAAGGTTGTTTTACCACTCCCATTATGACCAATTAATCCAATTCTATCACCCGGTTTTATTATTAAATTAATACCATTCAAAGCCGAAAAACCTTGCCGTTTTTCTCTGGATTTATAGATTTTTGACACTCCATTTAACCGAATTTCCCCTTTTTTCATATTAAATCCAATCATCAAAATCTAAACTCATTTTTTTAAAAATATAGCTACCAATACCAAAAACCAATAGACTTACTATTACATCACCCAACATCAAAAACCAATTTTCAATTTGCCATCCCAGTATCGACCATCGAAAAAAATCCATTAATCCTGTTAGCGGATTCAAATATAACCATTTTGACACCCAAGTCGGCAACATCGTCGATACATATATTACCGGAGTGGCATAAAACCAAATTGACACTAAAAAATTTATAGCCAAACTGGTATCCCGATATCTCACATTAAATGACGAAAAAATCAAAGAACATCCAGCAGTAAAAAGTAGTATCAACAATAAACATACCGGTAAATATAACCAAGTTAATCCATTTATTTTTGTTCCCATTAAAACCATCATCAATCCCAATAATGATATGGAAATTAGAAATTGTACAAAGTTAGATAAAACAATTGACAAAATAATCATTTCTCTGGGAAATTTTGCTTTCTTCAATAAGTATCTTTCATTTACTATTGCCGGAGTACTTCGAGTCACACTTGATGAAAAAAAATTCCACACTATCAACCCGGAAAATAGGTACAATAAATAATTCTCGGTTTTGATTGGTGTAAAAAACTTGAAAATAAAACCAATTACCAACATTTGAATTAATGGATTAAGAATAATCCAAAAAATTCCTAAAAAACTCAGTTTATATTTTGATTTTATTTCTCTCTCTGTCATGGTCACCAAAAAATCCCACCATCGTCTTTGACTCAATCCAATTCCAAACATGACCAAATTATATACTACTGTGTATAATTTTATAGTGAAGTCCATTAAAACTATTCTCTTAATCTTACTTCTACCTATTCTTGTTTTCGCCACCAAGACAATTTTAGATCTCCGAAAATCTGCCGCCGGTACTCCAGCCAATATCATTATCAACACTCAAAACCCTGGTTCAAATATTTCCCCAGCTCTTTGGCAAAATATCTCTCAGGGGGGTGAAGAACCTGTCGATATGATAAAGCCCATCATCGGACAAATCAGATTACTTCACCCTCAATTAATTCGGGTTGATCATCTTTTTGACTATTATGACGTCTATCGGAACGACAATAATTATAATTTTTCCCGCCTAGATGAAGTAGTTGATTCCATCCTTAGTACCGGAGCCAAGCCTATGTTGTCTCTTTCTTATACCACTGCCTCAATGAGTAAAAGTGGTCAAAATGCCGGTGAACCAAATGATTGGAATCAATGGGCCAGCCTCGTTAAGGCTACAGCTCACCGATACTCAATCGAAAAAAAGATATCCGGAATTTATTACGAGGTTTGGAATGAACCGGATCTTTTTGGTGGTTGGCATTATGGTAAAAGTCCCAATTATTCAACCTTATATATCAATACGGCCAAAGCTGTGGCTGCCGGTGCCAAAGGTTCTGTTTACAAAGTTGGTGGTCCTGCCATTACTGCTTATTACAGCAATTGGATAAAAGCTATCTTCAAAACTGCCTCCAGCAATAATGTTCCTCTCGATTTTATTTCTTGGCACAAATACTCCACCAATATTAGTGATTATCTCGCCGATTTTGATAACCTCAATAAAATTCTCTCTGATTATCCAAAATACTTTAATATTGAACGTCTCATCACTGAAATTGGTCCAAACTCTGATCCAGATAAAAGTTATGATACTTCTCAAAGTGGCATTCATCTAATTTCTCTCACCACTCAACTTTATGGGAAAATTCATCGTATCTTCTCCTTTGAAGCCATTGATGGTCCATCTCCCCGTTCCAGTGTCTCAACAGGTTGGGGTCTTCTTACTCACGATCAAAAACCCAAACCTCGTTTTTATGCCTTTCAATTTTTAAATAAATTATCCGGCAAATTATTACCTTCCTCAGGAGACGGTTCCTGGGTTACCTCACTTTCCAGCAAAAGTGGATCAACTTTTCAAACATTGATTGTAAATTACGATCCAAAAAATACTCATATTGAAACTACTCCCATAACCTTTCAGGGACTAACTCCAGGTCGTTATCAATTAAAAACCAGCCAATATCTTGGTAAAACTACTACTAAATCTTTTACAGTTTCTCCTTCCGGCTATATCGAAAATATCTATCTTGAACCTAACACCGCCTATTTTTTAGAGCTCCAGATGATACAATAATTCATGCTTCTTTTCTGGTCATTTTTGAATAAAATTTTTCGTTCATACACTCAATTATTATCAAAAATCACAACTATCATTGGTTGTTTTTTTATCTATTTTCTAGGTATATCTCTTGGTTCTGTTTTTTTTAAGTTATCTTCAAAATCCTCAAAAACTAGTTGGCAAAAAATTTCTGTTGATACCATTTTGGAGGATATGTACTAATGGTTATCCTTGGTATTTCTTGTTTTTATCATGACAGCGCCGCCGCTATTATCAAAGACGGTCAAATCATTGCCGCAGCTCAGGAAGAAAGATTTACCAGAGTAAAACACGACAACACCTTTCCCTACAAATCAATTGAATTTTGCTTAAACTCTCTGGGCATTGCCATTAACGAGGTTGACTATATCGCCTTCTATGAAAAACCTATTTTGAAATTTTCTAGAATATTAGAACAACATGTTGCTCATTTTCCCAAAAGTATCAAAATATTTTTTGACACCATTCCTGAGTGGTTATTGCGAAAACTTCGTATTAAGGAAATTCTTAAATCCGAACTTCATTATCATGGAAAAATTGTTTATGTTCCCCACCATCTTTCTCACGCTGCTGCCTCTTATTTTACTTCACCCTTCCAAGAGGCCTCTATTCTAACTCTTGACGGTGTCGGAGAATGGGCCACTACCACTTATGGTTATGCCAAAGATCATCATCTTAAGTTGGAAAAACAAATTAATTTTCCCCATTCTTTAGGATTATTTTACAGTGCCATGACTGCCTATCTTGGTTTCGCCGTTAATAACGACGAATATAAAGTCATGGGTTTATCTGCTTATGGCAAAAATCCAAAGGAGTATTACCAAAAAATTAAAGGCCTTATCAAATTAAATTCTGACGGCAGTTATCAACTAGACACAAAATATTTTTCTTTTGAATATCGAGAGAAGATGTTTAATCAACACCTCTGTAAACTTCTTGGAGGTCCCGCTAGAGTTAAGGATTCTGAAATGATTTCAAGATATGAAAACATTGCCGCTGCCACCCAACAAGTTTTTGAAGAAACTTTGTTTTTTATTCTAAACAAACTTCATAAAAAACATCCCTCAAAAAACCTAATTTTATCTGGTGGTTCAGCTCTTAATTCCCTGGCTAACGGTAAAATTCTTAAAAATACTCCATTCAAAAATCTATATATTACTCCCGATCCTGGTGATGGTGGTGCTTCATTGGGAGCCGCACTTTACCTCTATCATCATCTAACCAAAACCCCACCAATGCTTCTTCCCTCACCTTATCTAGGACCAGAATTTACCCCTTGGCAAATTAATACTGCTATTAAAAAATTCAAACTTAAATCCTCTCTTATTTCTAATCAAAACAAATTATATGATCTTTTATCAGATTTATTAATAAATCAAAAAGTTATTGGATACTTTCAAGGCCGAATGGAATGGGGTCCAAGAGCCTTGGGAAACCGCAGCATTTTAGCTGCCGCTACTAGTCAGGAAATGCAGGATATCATCAATGCCAAAGTTAAACACCGGGAAATGTTTCGTCCCTTTGCTCCGGTAATTCTCAGAGAACATACCAAAGATTATTTTATTACTGACAAGAATATCCCCATTTCAGCGGATTATATGCTTTTAGTTTATCCTTTTAAAAAAAAGGTTCAATCAAAAGTTCCTGCCGTTGTTCATGTTGATGGTACTGGCCGGCTTCAAACCATTGACAAAGAATCAAATCCAAAATACTACCAATTAATCAATGCCTATTATAAAAAAACAGGAATTCCACTTATTCTCAACACCTCTTTTAACGTCAAAGGAGAACCTATTGTCTGCACCCCAGAAGATGCGATAAAATGTTTTCTGAACACCGAAATTGATTATTTAGTTATAAATAATTATTTAATAAAAAAATAAATATGTGGAAAGAATTAATTCAATATCTTTTAAAAAATAAAATATGGTGGATGATACCTCCAATAATCATCCTTATTATATTCGGAGCCATGATAATATTTTCCCAAACATCGCCTATTTCCTCGTTCGTCTACATGCTTTTTTAAATTCTATTGTGAATCAAAAAATAATTAGAACTCTTCGGATTTTTGGATTAATAATATTTACTTTAATAATTTGTTTTTGTACTTATCAACTATGCTATTTCATAGCCGAAAAATACTTTTTTGACAAAATTTTTTATCAAAAAAGTACCGCTCATGGATATATAATTCAAAACCAAAAAAAAGAAACTATCATCGATTATGGTGACCGAAACAATGATTTACAGAATATCAACAATTTTCAAAATATCAACACAATCGATAATGTCTATATTATAGATATAATTGGTGATTCATATGTCTGGGGTCAAGGGATAAAAAACAATCAAAGATTTTCCTCTCTTCTCTCAAAAAAGCTAAATAAAATCCGCCCCACAAAAATCATCTCCTTGGGAAAAATAGGTTGGAATATTCTTGATTATCTTAAAACATATCAAGATCTTACTAAAACAACCAATCCTCACTTAACCATTTTTAGTTTGGTTGAAAATGATGTCTTAGTAAATAAACACGATAATTTATCTTCTACTTTTAAAGAATGTGTTTCCAACACTGGAGATACTTCTCCTCCATTATATGACGACGCGATTCTTTCAGAGAATAACATAAACGATTCCAAAAACTATGAATCTTTCATTGTTAACGCCTGGCTCAATCCCGTCAATATTTGCATTGTAAATCGAAGCCTTTCATTACTCCCAAAGAACAAATCTATCTATTTTATTACCACTGATTATTTTGGTAATAACATTTTATACAAAAAATATCGCGAACTATTAACAGAACAGAATAAATACATCATAAGTACGGATATAAATAAAAATAACCTTTCAAAATACTCTAAATACTACAAGAATGTCCAAGAAAAATTCCTTATAAGCTCAAAAGAAGGTCATCCTAACGCCCTAGCCAACCAAATGTATGCCGACATTTTATATAATGAGATAACTACAAATCCACAATGGGGATTTACAAAATAATGTCAAAAATACATAAAATCCTTATTCTTACTCTTTTTTCAATTCTAATCTGCTTTATAAGTTACCGCATTTGTTACTTTATTGCTGAAAAATTTTTCTTTGATAAACTTTTTTATCAAAAAAGTGTCACCCACGGCTATTGGACTACAAAACCAGGATTATCTTATACCGATTTTGGAGACCGAGCGGAAGATATTATCACATTAAACTCAAATAGCCCCAATATTCTTGGTACTTCCGACGACGACAGTTATAAAATTGTTATATTGGGTGACTCTTACCTCTGGGGACAGGGAATAAAAAATGAAGACAGATTTGCTTACATCCTTGAAAGTAAATTAAACAACATTAGACCAACAAAAATATACTCACTGGGAATAGGTGGCGACAATATCTTTGATAATTATTTAAAATACAAAAAATCCATATCAGTTTTTGGTCAAGCAGATATGTATATTTTTGCCTTACTCTATAATGACTTTTTGTTAAATGGTGATAATAGATATTCATCAGACGAATTTATAAACAGTCTTATAAAGAACTGTCCACAGAATATTATCTATGATGTAGATAATCCTTCAAATGACAAATATTATCAAGCCATTAAATCTTCTCTTTCCACTGATTCTGGTAATTATTGTGCCTACAAAAACTTACTACTACTATTACCAAAATCAAATGCAATCTATATCAATCTTAGTAGTATTCAAGGTATGTTTGATACAAACAAACAATTTAAAGACATTATTTCAGACGACTTAAATGTTATTAATCTTCAACCAGATACTTCTATAAACTCATCAGTAAGTAAAGCTGAAAGCCATCCCTCTACCGCAATAAATAAAGCTTATGCCAATACTCTTTTTAAAGAAATCACCACAAATTCACAATGGCGATTTATGAATTATGACTAAAACAAATAAAATTCTAACCCTATTTTTTTTTACAATGATAATTTGTCTTACTACTTATTTCATTTGTTACTTCATTGCAGAAAAATATTTTTTCGACAAATTTTTCTATCAAAAAAGTATTTCTCATGGCTATGTCTTATCTGAAGAAAATTTTAATTATGCTACTTACGGTGATCGTGGTAAAGATTTAGCTACCTTGGAAAATCCCAATCAATTAAAAACTGAAATTTTCCAAGATGAATTTAGAATTGCCATCATTGGTGACTCTCATGTCTGGGGTCAGGGTGTCAAAAACAATCAAAGATTCGCCAAACTTCTCCATGATAAACTCAATAAAATTCGATCAACCAGAGTATTTTCTTATGGAAAACGTGGCAATAACACCCTAGATTATTACAACACCTACCAGAATATTTCCAATATTGTTTTCGCCAATATTTATATAATTGTTCCAGTAACAAACGACGCCATCTTAAATAAAAACAACATAAGTCATCCTTTTGTTACCTCTTGTGAGAAAAAATTTCCCAAAGAAAAACCTCTATTTTTTTCAGAAAATTATCCTGTCAACACCATTATTGATCATTCCTGGATAAACCCAATTAATCAATGTATTGTCGACTCCAGTTTGCAATCATTACCCACATCTAACGCCATATATCTAATCGACAAAGACTATTATCGGGATAACACTCAATTTAATTATTATTACCAATCATTATTAAAAAACAACAAAACCATTCTTTCCACCAGCATTGGCAAATTTATGGATCACTATAAAAAATATTTTGATGATAATGTGTATAAAAACTTCAACCTCAGTCCCTCCGATCCTCATCCAAACGCTATTGCAAATCAAATGTATGCCGAGATTCTTTTTGACGAAATTACTACTAATCCAAAGTGGAATTTCTCCAATAAACCTGACTAATTGTCAAAAACTGTATAAAATTCGTTTTCATAAACTATCTTTTTTCCTTTTTTCACATATACATTATCAAGCTTCCCATCATTACCCTTTTCAAATACTGTTATTAAATCATTCTTTTGCTCAACGTTATCGATATAGTTTTTCTTTTCAACAAGAAGAAAATTTGACAATGGTATCTGAGAAAAATACCAAACTGTACTATAAGTCCAAGTTGTATCCTTAATATCCTCAGTCACGTACCTAATAATTTTTTTATTATCATTGTTCTGCTTGACAAATTCTGCCACGGCTATAGCATCTTTATTGGGCATCTCACTGATTAAACCAATCCTTGGGGTAAAACTAATAAATTCAAAAATAAACAAAAAAACTATTATCATCAAAAAAAACACCGAATTAGTCAAATATATTTTTTTTAGCGTCATCAAAACCAATGGATAAACGATTATTGGCAATATTACCAAATATCTAGCCGGAAAATATTCCATGGTCCCTGAAAACACCTGAATTATTAACAAAATTATCGATACCACAGGCATCAACCATAACCAAATCATTTTTCTTATTGATTGATTAATTCCAACTACAAAAATTAAAATGAATGGCCATGAAATCACCTCTTCAACCCTTTCTAACCAAACAATAACACTCGCCCACAAATTACCATAAATATCACCTGGGCCGTTAGCAGCATAATATTTTTTTATGTTAATGATATTTAAATAAACACCAGTATATTTATAACTCTCCATCATCCAATAAAATGGGAAAACTAGAGAACTTAAAAACACCGAGATTAATAATTTAATATTTTTATGTCTCATCCAAACGATAAACATCAAAATCGGTGTCAAATACCAAGATTCATATCTAACTCCCTGGGATATCATCCACATCAACATTCCTAAAATCCAATATTTTTTATTTTTTCCCATCAAAGAAACTACTGATAAAATTACCAGAAATGCCCATAAATTTTCCGAAAGTGTCAATGTTGATAAGCTTATTGTCAAAGGATTTATCAAATACAAGGACCCAGCCACCACCGACAAAGATTTTAATCTCGTTAACTGATAAGTTAAAACACCAACCAACCCTGAGGTCAAACAAGTTATCAATAAAGTTAAATATCTGACCGACAAAGCACTAGGGTCAAAATTCCACTTCAATGGCCACATCATTATCTTGTTGTAAAACGGTAACCAAGAAAAATCCGTCATATAATTTGGAAAATTGATTTCCATGACAATGGTTTGTAATCGAGAATATGTATTGCCTTCCGACATCATTGGTTTACCCAGTAATGGCCACACCAATAACACAAAACATACTATTGATCCAAATCCTACTATCAGAAAAGGCCAAAAAATCTCTTTTTTTTCTGAAACTGTCATTTCTTTATTATATTCATCACATCTCCAATTGTCATAAACAATATTATTGGCAAAGTAAAAAGTACTACAAAATTTTAATCAAATTTTTTGTTACAATCTCCCCCACCTTTTGTGTACCCTCCTCTGTAAAGTGGATATAATCATAATAATATTTTGTACTTTTTGGCATTTCATTTGCTAAATCAATTAACGGTACATCAAATTCACTAGCCACCTCCCTAGTTATATCGTTATATTTCTGCAATATCATCCACTTATCTTTCCCCTTTCTTGTTATGCCAGGCTCCGTGAATTCTTTAATCGGTATATCTCCCAAATCGACTCCACTAACATCATCAACCCCAAATCCATAAACAGCAGGCTGAGTAACCAAGATAGGCTTTATCGAATAGCTTTTTGTTAAAAGCACCAATTTCTCCAACCTATTTCGGTAAGCTACTAAATTGATACTAAACTTCTCTAAATCTTGTATAGAGACCAAATCATAATCAGTCGATGTTCCAAGTATTCTATAATTTATTATATTGTTGTATTCCTTAATTGTGGTCTTCATTGTAAACAAATCATGACCTATTTTTTTATCTTTTTGGAATTGAAAAAATGCCAAAATCATACTGTTATCCCTAACTCTCTGAATAAAACTTTTTTTTCAAAGACTGTCATTTCAGTAATTTGCTGTTTATCTTGTTGATTCTTTTCGCCTTCAATAGCCATATCGTTTATTCCCACCAAAAACAATACATAATTTGGCTTTAACTTACCAATATATTGCTTCATTAATTCAATATGCCCATATGTTGAATGACCATCTATACCAGCATTATTTATCCATATCCCCGGAAAATATGATAATAAATTTGACTGTAAATAGTCAGTCCAAGTCTTACCCTCTGTAATAAAAATACACTCGGTCGTACTACCTCCCACAGTTATTAAAGATAAATGTTTATAGAAATTTTCTGGTGGTTCTGGACCACGAAAACCTAAAGAATTCTTTGTCACTACAATATTTCTTTTTATTTTATTTGAATCAAAATAACATTGGTTGTTTGTTGTCTCGTTTTTTCTCAATAAAATTTTTGTTCCTACTAATCTTATTTGTGGTGGACCCCAAATTCTAAACATTACCTCGACAATAAACAACGATAAAAAAACAAAAAATATAAACAAAAATATAATACTCGCTTTTTTAATTACATTTTTCATCGCTGAAATAGTCTCATTATATCCCCAATTGTTACCAACAATATCAAACCCAACAAAATCATCATTCCAATATTATTGACAATTATTTCGAATTTTTCATTGGCTCTTTTTTTCGTAAGTAATTCATAAAAAACAAAAACGATTCTACCTCCATCTAAAGCCGGAAACGGCAACACATTAACAATTGCCAAATTTACAGATACTACACCAAAAAAATGTATCATCGCCAAAAGACCCTGATCATTCCTAATACTACTGGTTGCTTTATACATCCCAATCGGTCCGGTTACATCTTTGGGTACATTTCCGGTAAACAATCCCACTATCATCTGATAAACTCCACCACCAATTATCTTGCCCCAATAATACGCCTCCTTAAAACCGGCTCCAATCCCTTTATAAAATTGATACCATTTTATTTTTTGCATTTCCGTATTACTAATAACCACCCCCATCAACCCCTGACCATCCGGAGCCTTTTCTCTAACCTTTACTTGTACTGACAATTCCTGTTCTTGCCCTTTTCTCTTTACTAATAAATTAACCTCTTTACCCTTATATTTTGCAATTTCTTCGGTCAATTCAGACCCTTTTTTAATTTCTCTTTCTTCCACCCTGGCAACTATATCATCAACTTTCAAACCAGCTTCTTGAGCCGGGCTATTGTCAGCCACTCCAATAATACTTACCCTTTCAGTTTCTACCGGTATTCCTAAAATTGAATAAACACTAGTAAAAATTACAATTGCCAAGACTAGATTCATCAATACTCCACCCAAAACTATCAAAGCCTTCTGCCAAGGATTTTTACTTAAAAAAGAATCCTTATTATTACTAATTTCATTGGCAGCCACATCTTCCCCGTACAGTTTACAAAAACCACCAATCGGTAGCCAGTTTAAGCTCCATACAGTTCCCCATTTTTTCTTACTAACAATTTTTGGCGGCAATCCTAAGCCAAATTCCTCAACCCTAACTCCGGTAATTTTAGCTGCGAAAAAATGACCAAACTCGTGAACTAAAACTAGAACCGATAAAGCAATGATAAAAATTAATATATCCATATTTTAAGCCCTAATTTCCCCTTCTTTTTTCTTTGACAACTCTTCCAATTTTCCCATATGCACATCAGTTACTTTCTGTAATTCCATCTCATCTCTTTTAAATTCATCTTCAGAAATACTCTTATCATTTTTAGCATCCATTAACTTTTTTCTAAAGTCAGCTCTAGCATCTCGAAGCATTCCTCTAGCGCCTTCCAATTTACGTCCTAATAATTTTACATAGTCTTCTCTTTGTTCCACTGTCAACATTGGTAAGCTTAATCTAATTAGATTTCCATCCACAACTGGCATCATTCCAATATTAGCCGCTTGAATTCCATTATTGATTTCCCGAATAATCCCCTGATCCCAAGGTTCAAAAGTAATACTCCGGACATCAGGCACACTTATCGATCCCAATTCCTGTAATCTCATTTTTTGACCATCATATACCACCACTACTACATTTTCGATTAATCCGGGAGTTGCCCGACCAGTTCGAATTGAAGCAATATCATTTAGAAAAATATCCAATATTTTTCCCATCCTAGTACCCACATCAACAAAATTTATCATATCTTTATTTTATCAGACTTATACTTCTTCTTTATCCCGTCAATAATTGATAACACTTCATCTCCATTAACTCCTATTGTCTCAAAATACCATTGTAGTGCCGCATATCTGGGAACATTTTCTTTTTTAACAATTTTCAAAGCTGAATCTTTCGTTAGTAGACCCTCTCTAATTTGATTACTTCTAAAAGAATCGTTTTCTGTAAATCCTTGAATTTGTCCATACAAATAATTATAAAAGGCTGGTGAACCATCATCAATTCGCCAAGTTATTCCCGTTTCCCCATCATCCTCCCATCCATATTCATCAAAAAGAGTTTTGATAATTTTATTTTCATCCCATTTTATATAATGCCACAAATATACGTAATCATGAGGTACAACATAGGTCACCAGATATCCAAGCAAACTACTCAATAATGATGAATTTAAATAATATGGATTTAACACAAACTGTCGAATGTAGTACCAAAGTAATCTCAATTTATCAGCTACCGAATAATTGTGAATTACCCCTCCGGGGTCAGCATTTTTTACCCCACAATACCCCGCTTTAAATTCTTCTCTCTCAAGCTCATTTCCCCGACAAAAGAAAACTAATTCCAGTCCCAATTCTTTTTTTACCTTATCAACATAATATTCAGTCACTTTATCAGCCTGCATTAATAAGGGCACCATCCCTAAATCCGGTTTCCGCAACCAAGCCAACAAATTTTTTCTAATGTCACTTCGAACCTTTTTCAAATCTGCTGAAACAATTATTTGTTCAATACCTAGTTTTCCTAGTAACCTTGCTTGATTTCGCCTGCCTATATCAGATATCATCCCCCAATCAAAAGTAATTGCTACTGGATGCATCCCCAATTTTTTTACTAAATAATGTAAACCATAAGCACTATCTCTACCTCCGCTAAATGCAATAATACAATCAGCTTTTCCACTAACACTTTTATATTTAGAAACCATCTTTTTAAGCTCTAAATCCCTGCCATATTTTATTTTTTTATGCTCTCGACAATAATTACAAATGCCATTATTATTAAAACTTATATTTGGAGTATTAATTGGTAGCAAGCATGTGTTACATCTCTTTATTTTTTTTATATTTTTATTTAATTCGTGTTTTAATAAAGTTGGGTTTGGCTTTGACAATATCGTTCTCTCCCGACTTACAATCGATTTTTTGAGGAAATAATTTTTACTATTTCTCTTCTCATCTATCTCTATTCCCGTATTTGGTAATATCTTTGATATTTTAATCTCAAGATTATTTTTCATTGCCACTCGATTTATAAACACTTCCTCCGATGCAAAAATTAATGCATTTTTTTGAATCCCGAGGTACAAAGATCCATTGTTTGAGGCTACATTTACTATTAAGCCACTCTTGTTTTTTGATACCACTATCACATTAATTGTGCCCGCAATCTCACCTGAAATTTTTACCAACGCTTGCCGCATCGACCCAAGTCTCCCTGACTCTATCTCTAAAATTCTTGCCAATACTTCTGAATCTGACTGTCTTTCCGATATCTTATATTTTTTCGACAATTCACGAGCATTAATAATTATTCCATTGTGTACTAAGGTCAAACTCTCCATCTCGATTGGTTGATTATTGGTATAAATTTTTGGACTACCATTTGTAGCTAAACGTGTTTGTCCAATCAAAACTGTGGCACTATCAACCAATGGAATTATTTTTTGTTTAAAATTAACTAAATTCAATAAATTTTTACCACTGCCCTCTCTTTTAAAAATAATTTTTTTTCTCGGCGTAAACACACCCACTCCAGCGGCATCGATACCTCTACGACATGATTCTAATAACAAATCTCTAAAAATAGGCCACTTATCTATGTTCTTGTTATATTCAACAATCCCAAATATTCCACACATGAATCTAGTATACTAAAACCATAAAAATACGCAGGTTCAAATATTTATTTTTAATCCTAACAGTTGTTGTTTCTATATTTTTTTGGCGGGGTCTTTGGAACAATAGAAACCTTCAAGCCATTCCCAACCCTGACATTTTTCAATATATTGGTGATGGATATCTATATTTAAATTTAAGACTACCAGACAGTATCCACCCTCCCCCGCTCGCACCGATTATTATTACTTCTTTCGCCAGAATTATTTCCCCTTATACCATTTATCCTGAAATTGCTGCCGCCCATTTTATCAATATTACTCTAGCCACATTAACATTGATAAATATTTACATTCTATTAAGTCTCCTAATTTCTCCTCTCTTTGGGTTTCTGATATCCACCCTCGTTGCCACCAATCAAATAAATATTTTGTACAGTATGGATGTCACTAACGAAGTCATTTACGTTTTTTTTCTAACTCTTTCTCTAATTTTATATCACTACTCAAAAAAACCTTTTGTTTATTTATTCTTTGGTTTACTTTTTTTACTCCGTTACGAAAGCGTTGTCATTCCAATCTCTGTTTTTATAGTTGAATATTATTCAAAAAAACCAACCATAAAAATTAAAAATGTTCTTTTTTCTTTTATTCCAATTATCATCTGGCTGATTGTTTTAAACTTTCACTCCCGAATTGGTAATTCAATCCTTGGTAACGCCTACATTCAAGAAATATTTAATGGATTTAAAAATATACCCAATCTCTCATTCTTTACTCATCTCATCGAGATTATAACCTTCGACAGTACATATCCTAACTATCAAAATACAATATTCTATCTGATCACTATTGGGCTATGTCTTTACGGCATTGCCAACCCAAAATCAAAATCTTTAACAAAAATTATATATCTCATTTATATTTTAAATTTCTTATTTATTTCTATATTTCCAAACTTTGCCATCCGCTACTATGTTCCTGTTATTTGGATAACATATTTTATATTGGCAAATCACAAATCAAGAGTTTTCTCATTCACGATTTTATTTTGTCTTTTGTACCACAATTTAACCAGAATCAATATTCCTACCAATCATAGTCGTCCCCGGGATATGATGGAATATCGTCTAGTTGCCGATTGGTTAAATAAATATAAATCAGAAAAATTAGCCATAATAATAGTCTATGAATCACATATCCTCAAATACTTTGTCACCAATAAAAATGTATTTGTCCCTTTTGATTCTGAAACACCTTTTCAAGAATGCCAAGAAGACATTGTCTGCATTTGTCATACCCTCCTCACCAATATCAATCCCAAGGCTGATGTTTTTGTAATTACTACCGCTTACTCATCCAACAATAGTTTCTTTGCCAATGATCAATTTACCCCCACACTACATCACGTTGACATATTTAAAAGTAAAAACTTTCAAGGCAACTCCAACTTTAAATACTTCACTTCAGTTACTTCAGAAGATAGAAACAATTGGGCAAATTTTTGGCAATATATTCCAAGCAAATAAAAACTCCGCATTACTACGGAGTTTTTTTTGATAATCCGATAATTATATTTCGAACCTAGCAATCCGTCCAACTTTTATATTTTCACCAAACTTGGCATTCAAAGCTGTCACCAAATCTTTCATTTTGACTGAAGGATCTTTGATAAATTCCTGTTCCAGTAATTCCTCAGTATCTTTTGGATCCATCGCAGCCACTTGTAAACAAAGATCTTTGCTTACAGAGACAAAATCCTCATTTTTAGCTACAAAATCAGTTTCACATAGCATTTCTACCATTACCCCAATTTTTCCTGTACTGTGGGTATAAGTAGCTACTCTACCCTGGTGGGTTTCTCTTTCAGCTCTTTTTTCTGCTTTTTCATAACCTTTAGCTTTAAGAATTTCCTTAGCCTTTTTTTCATCACCATTGGCTTCCTCTAAAGCGGCTTTAATTTCCATGATTCCTAACCCCATTTCGGCTCGGATTTTTTTAACTAATTCAATTATTTGTTTATTATCCATAGTTTTACTATTTACTTTTAAACTAATTAACTATTTCACTCCGGCAGCTTTCATAGCTCTACCAACCTCTTCGACAATAATGCTAATACTTTTGACATTATCATCATTGGCAGTTATGGCAAAATCAACTTTTTCCGGATTACTGTCAGTATCGACAATTGAAACAACCTTTACTCCCTTTTCTGAAGCTTCTTTAATGGCTGTCTTTTCAAAACCAGAATCAACTACAAAAATTATGTCAAATAGTTTATCAAGTTTAGTTAAACCCCCAATCATTCTCTCTAATCGAGTTTTTTCCTTGTTTAATTCAGACAAATCTTTCTTGCTGGATTGAGCGTACTTTCCGCCTGTTTCCAAGCCAGTTGTAATCTCATTTAATTTTTTTATATTCTTTTTAATTTCTGTCCAATTAGATACCGTTCCACCCACCCAACGGTCAGTAATGTAAGGCACTCCTGCATCTAAAGCCACTCTTCGAACCACCTCACGAGCTTGTCTTTTAGTTCCCAACATTACAATTTGTTTACCATTTCGTTTAGCGTTGTAAATAAAATTGCAGGCTTTTTCCAAACCGGAAAAACTTTTATTTAAGTCAAAAAGTTGAATCCCTTCTCGGGCTTCATACAAATATTCTTTAATTTTTGGATTGGTTTTAGACACTTTATGTCCCAAATGACATCCCGCAGTTAACAAATCTTTTACATCTATCGTCAACGAATATTTTTTATCCTCTTTAACAATTTCTTTCTTAACCTCAACTCTTTCTATGTCTTTATTTTTCAAGGCTTCTTTTTCAATTCTTACTTTTTCATTAGCCTCTTTAAGACTATTATTATCAATCGCTTTGGCTTTTTTAGCGCCAACCACTAATGCTTTTTTAACCAGACTTTTTCCGGTTCTATTTACGGTTTTTGTTTTCATATAGTTCTTATTATATTTTGCCCTAAATTTAAGGGAAAACTATTTTTATAAAAATAAATTTTTAATCCTGTGATTATAACACATTATCTAATCCACATGGCATCCCCAAAACTAAAAAATCGATATTCTTTTTCTATGGCCAATTCATATACTTCTCGCCAACGATTTCCCATCAATGCCGCTATCAACATTAACAGACTACTTTTGGGTAAATGAAAATTGGTTATTAATGAATCAACAAATTTAAATTTATATGGTGGATATATAAAAATATTTGTCTCTTTAGTTCCGGAATTCAAAATCCCTTCACTATTTATCATACTTTCTAATGTTCTTACTGCTGTGGTTCCCACTGCTATTATTCTTTTTCCTTGTTTTTTGGCTATATTTAATCTATCAGCTACTTCCGCTTTTATTTCTAAAAGTTCAGAATGCAATTTACCACTTTCTAAATTTTTTTCAGTAATTGGTTTAAAAGTTCCCAATCCCACATTTAAATTAATTTTTTCAATCTGAACTCCATTTCTCAATAATTTATCTAAAAGTTCATTTGTAAAATGCAATCCGGCTGTTGGAGCCGCGGCAGAACCATAATTAGTTGCATATACAGTTTGATAATCCTGTCTAATCTCATTTTCTCTATCATTATGAATGTATGGTGGAATTGGTGTTTTTCCAATTTCCTCTAAAATTTTCCAAAAATCACCTTCAAAATTAAATCTTATTTTTACTGTTTCTTCTAAATTTTCAATAACTTCAGCTTTTAAATCACCAAAAAACAATTTTCTATCTTTTTTTAAACCTGGTCGGCTTATTGCTTCCCAATCTGTTTCATTTAATTTGTTAAGTAACAACAATTCCACTCGCCCTCCACTATCTTTTCTTCCAATCAATCTCGCCGGAAACACCCGACTTTCATTTAAAACCAATACATCATTTTTTCCCAATTCATTCGCAATTTCAAAAAATCTCTTCTCTTCTAATTGTAGCTGTCCCCCTTCCTCAAGGGGGATATGGGGGTTTTCTACACACAATAATCGACACTCATCCCTTTTTTCCAATGCCTTTTGAGCAATTAACTCTTGCGGCAATTCATAGTTATAATCCTCAATTTTAATCATCTACTACTTTAATCCTTATTTTAAATATTCACAGTCATAAACGTTTTAACTCATTAAAGTATTTCTGCCAAAGTGAGAAATCATAGTTATCGACTACTCCGTCACATTTACCATCAGTGCCGGTGAAATCAGCATTCCAGGTGTTTTTAATTATTGTTCCCTTACCACCA
>Ga0265297_10002505_pt1 | contig 37098 bp, 38 predicted proteins | sample Munlanlwell13791_FD_192502 | JGI IMG/M metagenome (GOLD analysis project Ga0265297, IMG submission 192502) | Leachate microbial communities from a municipal landfill in Southern Ontario, Canada - Leachate well 137-91 | ecosystem: Engineered > Solid waste > Landfill > Unclassified | place... | reverse complement strand
AAAATAAACGAATACGAGCGTTTAGCTGAAAGGATTGAGCTGGCAACTGTCGAGAAGATTCTTGGAGTTAAAGAAGAGAGCTGAGTTTGACTTTTAACTGATTTTGTGTTATATATATTACGTTTCGAGCTTTACGGTGAAGATATGCAGATAAACCACAAATTAACCACAATTCTAAGTTTAACTCTTAAGTTAGTAGTAGTGGTATGCTCTGCTTTGAGGTTTTCACCGTAAGGTAACCGTAAATTAAGAAATTCAACTCCCTGTCGGTGAAAACCGGCAGGGAGTTTTTGTTTTTCAGAGCCAAAATAAGCAAAAAAAACGTAAAACAATGCATAAAAAATACCTTTTAAATTTAGTAATACTCGTAGTAGTAGGCGCGCTTTCGCCGCCGGGCTAACTTAAGGTTTTTCTGTTTAGCCCCTGTCGGCGGAAGCTTGCAGGGGTTTTTTATTTTAATTGGAAATAAGGAGGATTTAAAATGAGATATAGTGGGGCACAAATAATAATTAAGTTATTGGAAAAATATGGGATTGATATTATTGCCGGAATACCCGGAGGAGCAAACCTGCCGCTTTATAATGCGCTTTACGAAAGTAAAATCAGGCATATTCTGGTCCGCCATGAGCAGGCTGCCGGTTTTATTGCTCAGGGTATTGCCCGTTCAACCGGCAAGCCTTCGGTTTGTTTTGCAACTTCAGGCCCGGGCGCTACCAATCTTTTAACGGCAATTGCCGACGCTAAATTAGATTCTATTCCGATAATTGCCATAACTGGTCAGGTCTCAAGTTCGCTTATAGGAACTGACGCGTTTCAGGAAGTTGATACTTATGGGATGACTATTCCCATAACCAAGCATAACTTTCTTGTTAAACGGGCTAATGAGCTTTTAAGGATTATTCCCGAAGCTTTTAGAATTGCAACTTCCGGGCGTCCCGGGCCTGTTGTAATCGATGTTCCTAAAGATGTGCAGGCTGAACAAATCGAATTCGATTCCTGGCCGGATAAAGGTGCATCGCAACACGCAAATAGAATCAGCGGACAGTCCGCAAAAAAGATTGCGCAAATGATAAATGAATCAAAAAATCCGTTAATGTATATCGGCGGAGGAATTATTGCGTCTGGCGCTGAAAGCCTGGTTTATAAACTGGCAATGAAAAATTCAATACCGGTTGCCTTAACCCTGAATGGCTTAGGGGCTTTTCCGCCTTACAATAAACTTTATCTTGGCATGCTCGGTATGCACGCAGCAAGTTATACTAATTTTATAGTTGAGGAGGCAGATTTAATTCTTGCTTTTGGGGTGCGTTTTGACGACAGGGCAACAGGCCACGCGCGGCAGTTTGCCCGTAATGCAAAAATTATACACATTGATATCGATTGTGCGGAAATTGATAAAATTAAAAAAACAGATTTTTCCGTTTGTGCAGATATCAAAGAGGCTTTGCATAAAATAATTCCGTTTATTGAGAAAAATGAACGAAATGTTTGGTTTTCGCAAATCAGGAGTAAAAAGAAAAAACATCCGATATCTGCGCCAAAAGACAAATTGCACCCTGTTAACATAATTAAAGAAATAAGTAATTTGGTTGGACCGGATTCAATTATTACGACTGACGTCGGCCAGCATCAAATGTGGGTTGCACAAAGTTATCCCTTCAAAAAGCCGCGCACGCTGCTTACTTCCGGAGGTTTAGGCACAATGGGGTTTGGGCTTCCTGCTGCAATCGGGGCAGCGCTTAAAAATTATGGAAAGCGCATAGTCTGCATAAGCGGAGACGGTTCGATTTTAATGAACATTCAGGAGCTTGCAACATTGGCGGAACTAAACCTTGATGTTACTGCAATAATAATGAATAACGGGCATTTAGGCCTGGTCCGGCAGCAGCAGGAATTCTTTTACGATAAAAAATACATTGCTTCTAAATTCCCGGCCAGGCATTCTTTTAAGAAAATTGCAGAGGGCTTTGGCGTCCGCGCTTTTGAAATTGATTCAGAAAAAAAGGCACATTCTATTTTAGCAAAAGCATTAACCCTCAAGGGGCCATCGTTAGTCGATATAAATATTCATCACGCTTACAACGTTGTTCCAATGGTTGCCCCGGGTAAATCAAATCTGGAAATGATAGGAGAAAACACTTATGAATAAACGTAAAAATAAAATTATTGAACTTAGAGTCAGAAACCACGCCGGCGTTATGTCGCATATAACCGGGCTTTTTTCAAGAAGAAATTTCAATCTTGAAGGGATTTTATGCGTACCCTTAAAGAATTCTGCTCAAAGCCGTATCTATTTGATAGTCAGACACGAAGATAACATCGAGCAGATTATAAAACAGCTTCAAAAGCTTTATGATGTAGCGCGCGTCTGCCTACTAACAGGCGCAAGCGACACTTTGATGTCTAAAATGGCCGGGTTGTTTGAGAGAGCTAAATTAGCCAATATTTGAAATTATGGCGGCAAAAATGATATAATAATACTAATGAAGAAAAGTTTGCCCGTTTATTTTCTGGCGATAGCGCTGGTTCTTTTGCCGGCACTTTCAAGCCAGGGCAAAGAAGCGCTTTATCCTGCGCGTTACTGGAAATCTGCCGGGGATAAGAATGTTCAATGCCAGTTGTGCCCCAGAAGATGTACGCTTTCGCCTAACCAGCGCGGAATATGCACCGTAAGAATAAATAAAGAGGGCAAGCTTTACACGCTTGGATATGGTAATCCCGTAGCGCTTAACGTTGACCCCATAGAGAAAAAACCCTTTTTCCATGTATTGCCTGGAACTTCAGCCTTTTCCGTAGCGGTCGCAGGCTGCAATATGCGTTGCCTGTTTTGTCAGAACTGGCAGATATCCCAATCAAAGCCCGATGAAACAGAAAATTATAGTATGTCCGCGATGGATATTGTAAACGCAGCTAAAAAAGAAGGCACGCCCTTCATCGTTTATACTTATACCGAACCCACTGTATTTTATGAATACATGCTTGATATCTGCAAACTTGCGAAAGCGCAGGGCCTAAGAAACGGTATGCATAGCTGCGGTTATATAAATGAAGAGCCGTTAAAAGAACTTCTTAAATACATGGATGCCGTCAATGTGGATCTAAAAGGTTTTAACAGGGAATTTTATAACAAGATGGGAATGATGGCAGAACTGGAGCCGGTTCTCGCAACGCTTATAACAATCAAAAAGGAAGGAGTGTGGCTTGAAATAACTAATCTTATAGTGCCGGGGCAAAACGATAATCCCGAAGAAATCCGTAAAATGTGTATTTGGATTAAGGAAAATCTTGGAGATAGTGTGCCTTTGCATTTCAGCCGTTTTATGCCATCGTTTAAACTTCAGAATCTTCCGCCTACGCCGGTAAGTAAACTGGAAGAAGCTTATAATATTGCAAGCGAGGCGGGGTTAAAATATGTTTACATAGGAAATGTCCCCGGCCATCCGCACGAAAGCACATATTGCCCGAATTGCAAAAAAGTTATTATCAGCCGTCTTGGTTACAGTATCCTTAAGAATAACCTGAAAGAGGGCAAATGCAAATTTTGCGGATATAAAATTGCAGGAATTTGGGAATAAAAACAATGCAAGACACTTTAACAACTGCTCTTCAACTTTTTGTCATAGGTTTTACCATGAACATATCCGGGCCGTGTTTATTATCCTGTACCCCGATACTTGCTACATATATCGCCGGCACGCAAAAAAGTTTTTTACGTTCATTCCTGGATGTTTTTATATTTTCTACAGGAAGGCTTATGGCTTATATTTTTCTCGGGTTTCTTGTGGTTTCTTTCATCGGATTCTTCCGGCAATTCATTCATACAGAAACAAAAATACTATTTAATTCCATAGCCGGCATTATAAGTGTTTTTTTAGGCTGCATTATAGTATTATCGAGAAACCAGAAATCCTGGAGTTGTAAATTTTTGGACGGATTTTTCGGTAGAGGCAACATTTTCGTGTTTGGATTTGTGATGGGCGTAATTCCCTGTTTTCCTCTCACGATATTGTTGTTTGAAATAGGCATAATGTCTAAAAATGCGTTTATGGGTATGTTGTATGCGTTTTTCTTCGGGCTGGGTACATTTGCGTCAACAATGCTTCTTGTCGGCAGTTTCTCCGGGTTCGTATCCGGAGTTTTGAATAGAATGGTAAAATCGCAAAAATCCAAACTTATCCTTAGGGTAATATGTTCTATATTGCTTATTGCCCTAGGAGTGAAGCTGTTATTCAGATAGCAAATTTAACTGCCCGTTTGTTTCTGCGCTCTGCTATCGCGTTACGTACTTATGAATACTCGTTTAAACCGAATAGTCGGATTCTCGATAATACTTTGCGGTTTTTGCGCATTTTGCGCGCAAATAGTATTCATACGTGAGTTTTTGATTGCTTTTTACGGAAACGAGCTGGTCATAGGTTTTATTTTTGCAAGCTGGCTTATTTCAGTTGCAATCGGAAGCAGGGCCTTTAGCGTATTTTCCAAAAAAATAACACAAAAAATTACCCTATTTTCATTCTGCCTTATTTTTTTAAGCTTGCTCCTGCCCGTTTGCATTATTCTGATACGACTTTCCAAAGCAATAATGAATTTCAACACCGGAGAAATAGTCCCCTTGTTTCCTATAGCCGTATCAAGTTTTATACTGCTTTTCCCGGTGTGCGTATTATTCGGATATATGTTCGCGCTGGCCTGCAGTATTTATCAAACTAAAACCAAATTTGCCGCCGGAAAAATAATCAATGTGTATATTTTGGAAGCAATAGGTTCAGGCCTTGCAGGAATATTGGTCAGTTTATTCCTTATACGTTTATTCGACTCGCTCGAAATCTTAATATTCATAAGTATTTTGAATCTTCTCGCTGCGCTTTTTTTGATTTTCTTATCCAGCGAGAAACTCCGCAAGCTTTTATTCGTATTTTACGGCACACTGATTATTTTATTTTCATTATTCTTGATGGGGCAGGGAATCGAAAAGCTTAATTCCCGGGTAAACAAGTTTCAATGGAAGGGCTATGAGGTTATTGAGTCGCGTAATTCAATTTACGCTAACATAACCGTAGCAAAACGCAATAATCAAACAGTATTTTTCGAAAACGGGCTTCTTTTGTTTGCTGTGCCATACAATAAAAAGATAGCCGAAGACAGCACTCATTTTACACTGCTTGAAGACACTAACCCCCAGGAAATTCTTTTAATAGGCGGAGGAGCCGCAGGGTTACTTGAGGAGATACTTAAATATCCGGTTAAGCATATCGATTATCTGGAGATAGACCCTTTAGTTATAGAGCTTTCCAAAGAGTATCTTCCCGAAAACCTGCGAAAGAGTTTAAATGATAAACGGGTAAAAATAGAAAATGTCGACGCGAGATTTTTTGTAAAATCGTCTGGGAAAAAATACGATTGCATTATCATCCACGCCGGCTCTCCGCTTACAGCCCAACTGAATCGTTACTACACCGTCCAATTTTTCCGTCAGCTTAAAGATAGGTTAAATGACGGAGGAGTTATTTCTTTTTCTCTCAATTCATCGGAAAATTATATAAATAAAGAATTAAAACTATTTTTGCGTTCGATTTATATTTCTCTTAAGAAAAGTTTTTCCGGCGTAAAAGTGATTCCTGGCGACGAAGCCTATTTTATCGCTTCGGATAATCAAAACTATCTGACATATGACTATAAAGAGCTGCTGCGGCGGTTAAACGAAAGAAATATCGAGACAAAATATGTCCGGGAGTATTATTTATTTTCCAGGTTATCCGCAGAGCGGATTTCTTATATCGAAAAAATACTGAATGGGAAACCAGAGGTTTTGCCTAATTACGATTTTAAACCGGCAGGATATTTTTATAACCTTGTATTCTGGACAACATATTTTAAGGATTCTGTGTTTACATGGCTTCTTAAATCGGTAACCGTGCGTAATCTCTGGCTGATTTTTGCGGGTTTTATATTTGCCGGCGGATTAACGGGTTTTATAAGATTAAGGCATATAAATTTTCGCAGGGAAATCAGTTTTTTTTCTGTTTTTATAGCCGGTTTTAGCGTAATGGCGTTTCAGATTTTAATTTTACTTTCTTTCCAGATTATCTACGGTTATCTGTTTTATAAATTGGGTTTTATAATGAGCGCTTTTATGGTTGGCCTTGTTTTAGGCAGTTACTTTGCCTTGAGATTTCCGATATTTAAAACGCCTTTCGGTTCGCTCAAACTTATGCAATTTTTGATTTTTTTATACGCGCTGGCTTTGCCGTTTATTTTTAATCTTCTTCTTGAATCCAAATCTCTTTTTGTCGGCAAATTGGGTGAAAATGTAATTTTTATATTACTTCCGGTTATTTGCGGTATTTTAAGCGGCGGGCAATTTTCTTATGCGAATAAAGTTTGCCTAAAGAGCGAAGTGGATTCAGCCAAAATTGGCGGTTTAACTTATGCTTTGGACCTGTTGGGCTCCTGTATCGCTGCTTTCGTAACTGCCGTTTTTTTAATTCCTGTTATGGGTATTTTGCAGGCGTGTTTATTAGTCGCAGGAATTAACCTGTTTGTTTGGATGTTCTTTTTGTTAGCCCTTCCAGCTAACCAGGCGTAATGCCCAAGTTGCAATTATCGCCACCAAAAAAATGTAAGCCCAAGCTTTATGCCTCAGCCATAAGGGAATTCTTTTCAGGCACAAGTAAATAATCATTACGGCCATTAATACTATTGAAAGAGGATTAAAGCGAATCGCTTCCATAAATTTTAGCTGTCCAAGCGCAAGAAATGCCCGCGTTGAACCGCAAAACGGGCAATCTAATCCGGTTAAAAGGTGAAACAGGCAAAATTGCATTTTCGGCAGAAGTTCAAGGAAGTCTATTTTAAAAAAATATAAAGCTATGCCGGAGGCAAGTGTGCATAGCAGTATGCTTGCGGCAAGAGCGCGCAAGATTAACGAAGAGGAAATGCCCATTTTTTTCATTTCACTTTTTATGTGTTACTGGCCGAAATAACTTTTCGTTTTCTGGTTTACCCAAAAAACAAGCAAAGGTATGGTTATCGGCAAGGAACAACAATTCACCATTCCCAAACAAATCAGCACTAAATCGTATAGCCATACCAACGGAGTTGGTTTAAGAAATATAAGAATTACTGGCATTAAATGGGCGACAAGAAGCCCTGAAGCTATCTGCACGTAAATAATATGCATACCGAGCTGTCCGGTAATACCCATCAGTATCACCAGAGAAAACATTAAGCACATTAATATGCAATATGCAATAAACCATGGATAAACCTTAGGTTTTTCTGTCTTTGCTTCCATTACCCCTCCTACAATTGTTTTTGTCCTGTAGTTAAATTTTTTTAAATTAACTTTTTTCTTATGTTTACGCCCGTCCGAAATAGTTCCTGGTTGCCGGTTTAATCCAAAAAATAAGAAGCGGTATGGTTATCGGCAAACAACAGCAGTTGGTCATTCCTAAACATATCAATACTAAATCATATATCCACGCTCCAGGCCCTGGCCTAAGAAATAAAGCTATCAAGTAGGCGAAAAAGAAAATTACGCCGATAATTGAATAAATCGGCCCTACAAACGCAGCCTGAAGCATTCTGTCGCTCTCACCGGATAATTCTGCCAGTTTCGGATATAAAAAACCCACACCTATAAGGAATATATACATTAGGCATAGTAAAATGCAATAAACGACAAACCACGTGTAAACCTGTGGCCTTTCTGCCTGTGTTTCCATATCCACCTCCTTTATAGTGTTTTCAGAACTATTTGCCCCTTTATCAAAAATATATCACTTTTGTTACTAAATGCAAAGATTATTGTATAATTCAGTGGTTGTATTATAATATCAACACGTAAAAATATGGCGAAAGAACTTTTATTAGTCGGAGATAAAGTTTTAATTGAGCCTGATGAGGGTGAAAAAACCGAGTCAGGGCTCTATCTGCCGCAAAATGTCCGGGAAAAAGAAAAAGTCCAGACAGGAAAAATAGTGCAGATTGGGCCTGGATATCCTGTCTACGACCCCACACTTCTTGAGGATGAACCCTGGGCAACTAATGCTTCAAAAAAGAAATATTTCCCGCTTCAGGCTAAAGCCGGAGACTATTGCATATTTTTACGAGATCAGGCGATAGAGATTACTTTTAATAAAAAGAATTATATGGTTGCTTCGCAAGCTGCAATTCTCGTACTTATAAGAGATTCCGGCAATCCGCAAATAAACGCCATAGAACCGTAACCGATAAAAAATGGCAAATAAAATATATCCATTTATCCGCTGCAATCCGCCGTCTAAAAAGCTATATGCATAAAATCAAATATCTGCTGATTATTTTATTGGTAATAGCTTTGGGCATTGTTTTCTATGAGTTCGGACTTAAATATTTTTTTGAAAACCAGATTTTAAAGCAGGTTATCAGCCGCTTGAATGCGGACTCGCGCGTTGCCGAAGTTATAGTTACTAACGTGCGGCATGACATAATTACAAATCGCGATTTTACTACCATAAAATTTGTTGAATTTGATGTTAAAGGCAAACCGCTTAAGCCAAAATATTTCACTTTTTCCGGAAATTTAATTCAATTCCAGTCGCTCGTTATCAGATTTAATGATTATTATGTTGAGGCTGGCGATAAACTGCGCGGAAAAAGTATTTATCTCTTCTGGAAAGTCTTTATGCTAAACGGCGCAAACACGGAAGTTTTTGATTTAGCAAAGGTGAATGAAGTGCCAATAGGGTATAAAGTTTCGGATTCGCGCAATCACTTCGAGGAAAAAATATGGAAAGGTTTCTGGGGCTACGCTCTTAGCTCAAAAGCAGGGTTAAACAAGGGTATTAAAAATGCACAGATAGAAGCTCCGGGCACAAAATTCGTTCCCGGTATAATTTACACAATTAAAATCGAACACGATGGTGGGCTGCGTATCGATACTTCCGAAATTCCCGAGATATTGAAGGGAGAAGAAATTCCTTCCCGATAATGTTTAACAAAACAATGTTACGCATATTTATATATTTGATATTGGCAATAGCTTTGGCGGCTATTTATGTAAAATACCTTGAACGAAGAAATTTGTTTTTTCCTTTCAGGGAAATCGAATGCACCCCGCAGGCAATAGGCCTTTCTTACGAAGATATTTATTTTACAACAGAGGATGGCAAGAGTATAAACGGCTGGTTTATCCTGGCTAAAGAAGCAAAACATACAATCTTATTTTTTCACGGAAATGCCGGAAATATCAGCCACAGGTTGGATAAGATAAAAATATTTCACGATTTAGGCTTGAATATTTTTATAATTGATTACAGGGGATATGGAAAAAGCGAGGGTACGCCGTCAGAGGCAGGGCTTTACCTGGACGCAAAAGCTGCGTACAGCTATCTTACCGGCAATCTGAATATAATACCTTCTTCGATAATACTTTATGGGGAATCTTTAGGAGGCGCAGTTGCATTGGAACTGGCAACAAAAGCTACGGCAGAAGCTGTTATAACCGAAGAAACATTCAGTAGTATGCGCGGCATTGCGAAAGACATATACCCGTTTATACCGTCTTTTCTGATAAGCGACAGGTTTGACTCAATATCCAGAATAGGAAAAATAGATATTCCAAAATTAATTATTCATAGCAAAAACGCCGAAATGGTTCCGTTTAGTAATGCGCAAAAGTTATACAATAAGGCAAAAGACCCAAAAATACTTGCAGTTATTTCCGGAAGCCACAATGATGCATTTATTGAATCAGAAAAAGATTACACAAATTATATCCGTGAATTTATAAAAAAATTGAACAATGCTAAATAAAATAATTAAAACTTTATTGCTTATTGCAGCGTTAATAATTTTATTAATTGCCGTTTTTAGAAACAACATTGTAAAGTTTTATATAGAAAATTATGCAGGCAAGGATTTAAAGGCAGAATGCAAAGTGAATAAAGCAGATTTGTGGTTTGACCGTATAAGTTTTAAAGATTTAACGGTAAAAGCTGCTGATTATGATGTAATTGCAAAAAGCATAACAGTAAAGTTTAAGGTTCAAAAAGAAAAACCGTTGTTTTGTATCAGCGATATCAGCCTGGCGGATGTTATTTTTAGGCTAAAATCAACCGGCAACACCAAAAGTGTTTCAGGGAAAAAACCTATTGCCATACCTTTAGGTGTTTTTGCAAAACCTGTCCGTTTGAATCTGGAAAACATAAATATTTCCTTAAAGAGCGGTTCTTTGGAAATAAACTCAAATTTTGCAATCATTGCCGAAGTAAGCCGCGGCACAATTTTATTGAAAGATGCGAGTATCTCTGATTTAGATATACGTTCGCAGGATTTCGAAATAACTAATTTAAATCTTAAAAGATTCAGGAAAAATCTATACCTGATTAGGATTCCACGCATAAGAGTTAAAGAGAAAAAGTTTGAAAATTTTTTCATACCTGTTAAGGCAAACGTAAACCAATTGTTGTTTCCGCGTGCGAAAAATCCGTTTTTGGGCCCGGCAGGATTTGTAAGCGCAAAGTGCGATTTTGAAGGATACGATAGTTTGTGTTTCAACGCAAATTTTAAGGATGCTTCTTTCGAAAAAATAGTTGATACGTTTGCGCCTGAAGACGCAGCAGTCAGGGGCCTTTTTGACGGCTCAATAAACGCCTGCTTAAGCGCATTTAAGGTAAGCAAAATCCAGGCAAATTTTATAAATAAAGGAAACGGATTCATAAACGTCAAAAAAGAATCTTCCTTCGTATTCCTAAAGAATTATCTTGATGCGCCTTCGTATAACGCTTTAATTGATAATTTCAAGAATTACGAGTATAATATGGGGGTTATAAGCGCAGGAAAAGAGGGCAATACATTGAATCTTACCCTTGATTTCACATCTGATAGCATGGGCAGGCGAAATATAATGGTAAATTTCCACGATGTATTAGGAGGTACGCAATGAAAAAGGTATTTTTTATACTTTTAGCAATCGCTCTTATAAGTTGTGCCAAAGTTAATCTTCAAACTTCCCAGCCGTTAAAAGTTGATATAAATATGCGCGTTGATGTCTATCAGCATGTTGCAAAAGATGTTGAGTCTATACAGAACCAGATTTATGGTTCGACTCCAAAACAGATAAATGCAATTTTGCTTATGAATGAAGCCTACGCGCAGGAATATTCTTCAGATGTTACTGCGGCTATTGAACGGAGAAAGGCAAGGCGGGATACTATTGAAAGATATTTTGCGAAAGGCTACATAGGCGAGGATAAAGACGCTTATCTCCAGTATGTTACAAAAGAAAATATACTTTCCGACATAAAGAATGCAGTAGAGAGCGCAATAGCGGAAGAAAATGCCGATAGAAGCACGATATATAAAGCAATTGCTCAGAAAAACGGCGTTGGCGTTTCCGAGACCTCCAAGGTGTTTTTTGATGATGATTACAAAAGGGCGCCAAACGGATATTGGTTCGAAGTTTATGAGGGCGGCCGGTATATCTGGAAGCAAAAATAATCAGATGAGAATACTTTTTTGTTTGGCTGTTTTAATGCTTTGCGGCTGCGCTAAACTGGCGCACTTGAATGAACTATTAACTCTTAAAAGTGTTTCCGACAACCAGCGGCAGATACAAATTTACCTCGAAAAACAGGAAAAAGGCTTTACTAAATTAAAGGACGATATAAAAAACAACAGGCTTAAGCAGGGCCAATTCAAGCGTTCCATAATTAGCAAATATAGCGAGCCGGTGCTTATTGAAAAGCCTGAGCCTGAAAACGCCGGCATAAAGGAAATATTGCTTTACCGGCATCCTACCAACTATTTTAAATCAGACAGAGTATATCTATATTTTGACGAAAGCGGCAGGTTGGTTTCCTGGGAGCTAAAACCCGCTGATAATTGATTGTGCATATATCTTAGGCTTTGGAGCAATTTCTCAAAGATTTTATTGATATCTCAGTGTTATTGTGCTATATTTAGTTAATTTTTTGAAAAACCGTGCTTTTTATCGAAAAGGCCAATATGGTAAAAGTTTTGTTTTGTACGCAACATACGAGATAAAAACCTGCTCAAAAAATGGATAAAATCTGCCTGGAAGAGAGCGAAGAAAGTTCAGAAACCGACAAGGTTGATTATTCTACCCGCAAGATAATACTATCTAATTGTGTTGTTTTTTTCGATTTTGATAACACTATTACCCGGTTTGATGTTATTGATGATATAGTGGAGCGTTTTTCGATAAATGAAAAATGGCGCAAGATTGAGGAAGATTGGAAACAGGGTAAAATCGGCTCAAAGGAATGCCTTGAGAGGCAATTTAATGAAGTAAGAATCAAAAAAGACGCACTCATAAACTATCTTTCAACGATAGAAATAGACGAATATTTTCCTAAAATCCTTGCGCTTATTAAGCGTTCAAAAGCTTCCTTGGCTATTGCAAGCGACAGCTGTTCATTTATTATCGACAATATTTTAAAAAATAACGGTATAAAAGGAATCAAGGTTTATTCTAATAAGCTGAAATTTAATAAGGACAGGATTATCCTGGATTTTCCTTATTTCAATAAAAATTGCTCAAAATGTGCGAACTGTAAGAAAAGCCACTTGCAGAAAGCTGCCGGCAGAGATAAAATTTTTATCTATGTCGGGGACGGCCTTTCTGATGTTTGCGCAGCAGGATTTGCTGATATTGTTTTTGCTAAAGCGAGTTTATTGGAGCACTTTAAAAAAGAAAAAAAGGAATATATCGAATTTGATACATTAGCGGTTGTGTACAACTACTTAAAGGAGATTACTCAATGACAAAGAAATCGGATGTATTGACTAAATCGCAAAGTGAACTTTTGAAATTAGAGGAAAAATATTGTTCCTGGGGAGACACTGTCCATTACTCAAAGGAGCCTAAAATATTCGAGCGCGCAGAAGGTTCCTATCTGTACGACGAGGAAGGCGTAGAGTATCTTGATCTTCAAATGTGGTATTCTGCCGCAAATTTTGGCTACGGTAATAAACGCCTTAATTCCGTATTGAAAAACCAAATAGATAAACTTCCCCAGCTTGCCTGCCAGTATTTACACAAGGAAAAAATAGAGCTTGCAGCAAGGTTATGCCAGCTTAATGAAGAGAAATTTGAGACAAAGGGAAGAGTCCATTTTAATGTTGGAGGAGCTTCCGCGGTTGAAGACTCAATGAAACTGATAAGAAATGAAACCGGGAAAAACCTAGTATTTGCATATTTTGGCAGTTATCATGGAAGAACGCTTGAAGCAAGCTCAATTACTTCAAGTTACCGTTACCGCAGGCGTTTCGGGCATTTTGCAAACCGCGCGCATTTTATGCCTTACCCTTATTGCTTCAGATGTTTTTACGGGAAAACTCCTGAAACCTGTGATTTCTACTGCGTAAAACAGTTTGAAAAACTTTTCGAGTCGGAATATTATTCTATCTACGATTCCAAGGCTAATGAATGTGAGTATGCAGCATTTTACCTTGAAGCAGTGCAGGGAACCGGCGGGTATGTAATTCCGCCGAAAAATTATTTCAGGGAACTCAAGAAGGTTCTCGACAGGTATAAAATACTTTTAGTCGATGATGAAATACAAATGGGTTTTTACCGGACAGGAAAATTCTGGGCGATTGAAAATTTCGATATAACGCCTGACGTTATAGTTTTCGGCAAAGCCCTCACGAATGGGCTTAATCCGTTAAGCGGAATGTGGGCGAAAGAAAAGCTTATTTCTCCCGGAGTATTTCCTCCAGGCTCAACGCATTCAACATTTTCTTCAAATACTCTGGGAACAGCGGTTGGGCTTGAAACCTTAAAAATTATTGAAGATTCAGATTTCGAAACAACCGTCAACCAGAAAGGGCAATATTTTATAAAGCAGCTTAAAACCCTTCAGAAGAAATATCCTAACATCGGCGACGTAGATGGCATAGGCCTGGCGCTTCGCGTTGAAATATGCGAGGCTGATGGATTTACCCCAAGCCGCGAACTTACCGATAGAATTTGCGAAGCCGGTTTGAGCGGCAACCTGTCTGCCCACAACAAAAGGCGCGGGCTTATACTGGATGTGGGCGGTTATTACAAAAACGTTTTTACTATGGCGCCTTCATTTTACATATCCAATAGCGAGATTGACCTGGCAGTTGAACTCTTCGAAGAAGCCCTGATAAAAGCACTTAAGGGGTAATTTTTATCCACGGGTATAATTATGAAGTGTTTGTCTCCGGAAGCCGGGCTTTGCGCAAATTCAATACGCATACTGGATTTTGACGGAAGTGTCGTAGCCCAGGCCGGGCTTCTTGATAGATACACAAAACCACCATATTCCGCTCAAATAATTGATTTTAAAGATATTGCATCCACCTGCCGGTATCTGGCAACCAAGAAAACTTTTGCCAGGATAAGGGAGCGGCTTACAAACTCTTCGCATAACGCAATAACGCTTTATGGTTCAGGAGATTTCCATCACATCACAAGCGTATTATTGTCTTTTTTCAACAAACCATTGGGAGTAATTGTATTTGACCATCATCCTGATTGGGATGGGTTTTCCCCCTGTGTAAGTTGCGGCTCATGGGTTGCAGGAATAAGTAAAATAGAAAATATAAAAAAAATAATTTTGCTTGGGCCGTCCTCGGATGATTTATCAACCAGGGGCTTGGTTACCGCGTATCTTAAGAGTGTAAAAAACGGGAAATTGGAAATTTTTCCTTACGAGAAAGATTCTTCGCGGGCATATTTTCATTATTTTAAAGATACCAACTGTTTCACGGTTAGGCGTGGTATATTTGGTTCAACCCTGTGCTGGGCCAGTCTTAAAGAAAAAAGCGAAAATTTTGTAAAGGAGTTGCTAAAAAATATGCCGGTAGATGACGTGTACGTAAGTATTGATAAGGATTGTTTATCAAACGCTTACGCAGTTACAAATTGGGAACAAGGTACAATGTCTGTTGATTGGCTGTCTTCCGCGCTTTCAATAATAAAAGAAGAAAAAAGAATAATTGGCATGGATATTACCGGAGAATATTCGCCGATTGTAATTAAGAATCCCGTAAAAAGATTTCTCTCGTCATTAGACCATCCAAAACAGGCCGCAGAAACTGTTGAGCCTTCCAAAATAATTTCCATTAATGAGGCTACCAACTTAAAAATTCTTGAATTATTTCTGAAATAGCTTACTTTTCAATCCTGAGGTTTTTGTATTTTGTGAGGTCGCTTAAGACTGAGTCAAATTTTTTGGGCTCAATCAACTTGACGATGGGTTTCATCAGAAAATTAAGCAGCGGATTAAAACTTTTAATGTAAATAAATAGAGGAATAAGCGAAGCGCCTAATCGTATTTTTGCATCGTAATCTCCCTGCCCGGGTTGATAAAAACGGACATTGTTTTTGATACACCAGTCTATATTATGGCAAAATGTAGTATAGTAAGTGTGGTACTTGAGGGCAAAATTATAATCAAGGCCGATAAACTTATCTATGCAGATGCCATTTTCTATAAAACACAGGTTAAACGCAACAATTTTTCCTTCATGGCGCGTAATAAAATATTTTGCAGAGTTCGGCATATTGCGGCAAATTTTTAGAAAAAAATCAGGAGTAAGTATTTCAAAGTGTATATCGGAATCGTTAAAATTATTCATATACAATTTATAAATTTCATCAATTGCGCCATCTACGCAATCTGTAATTTCCGTTTCAAGCCTGACAGCTCCCGAAGATTTTCTTAACTTCCTTCTTACGTCTTTTCTCGTGCTTGAACCTAAACTGGCTATATATTCCTCGAAGCTTTTTGCTTTTATTTCGAAGCGCGTTGTGGGAAAGTTTTCCATTGGTACAAAACCGGCAGCAATTAGATGTTTACTTAGCTCGCCGTCTTTCTTTGCCAGGTTGTAAATTGATATTGTTTTTATTTTCTTAATACGGCTGAATTCATATAGTTTATCAAAGGCTTTTGAAATTATCTTCATTCGGTCTTCGTTTCTGGACGTAGCTATATAAAGCTCTTCAGCGGTAGGGCTTCCAATGAATATCATCCGTACCATCAAGAACCGTTTAAACAATTTGCGTATAAAAAAAATCAATTTGTGCAGCGGCCCCTGTATAAGCGTTGTTATTGAAAAATCCATAGTAAAGAAGGGGATTATCGCGATAAGATTGTTTGCCCGTTTTGCAGTTAGGTAAAACAAGGAGAATTCCTTGAGGTTTGATTCTTCCAGGGTTTTATGATAGCCGTAGCCTTCAATTACTTCACGTGGAAATAAGTTTTTCCAATCGTCTTTGGGTATGGCGTTTATTGTGTTTACTATCTCAAAAGTGAGGTTCAAATCGGTTTCTTGCATAAAACTTAGTATACCAAATTAACTTTTAAATACAATAAAGCTTTATTGAAAAAAAATATGTGATATAATACAAAAATTCATATGGAGCAGACTAACGGAAAATTTAAAATTTATCTTAAGGGCGGAAAGAATGCAATCTTACTTATCCATGGCATCACCGGCACTCCCTCGGAAATGCGCTATATGGCAAAATCATTTAACAAGGCCGGATATACCGTATTGTGTAATACCTTGCCTCATCATTGCGCAAGTCTGGAGGAACTTAAGAAAGCTACCTGGCAGGAAATTTCAGCTTTATGCATAGAGGACTTTAAATCGCTTAAAAATGAACACGAAAAAGTTTTTGTTGCCGGTATATCTATGGGCGCCCTGGTTTCTATACATATTGCCTCGCAATTTCCAAATGATGTAAGCGGTGTTATTGCTTTTGCTCCGACCTTATTTTATGACGGCTGGGCGGTGCATAAAGGGCAGGTTTTGCTTCCGCTTGCCTGGCATATACCGTATTTTCGTAACCGGATAGATATCCGCGAAAATCCACCTTATGGCCTTCAGGATGAGAGTTTGCGTAATACCATCCATGCTTTTTACAGTAATGCAGCAAAAAGCAGCGCAGGTGAAAAAGCAGCTATGTTCGGAAGCCCTTTTTTCCCGCTGGCAAGCCTTTATCAGCACCATAAATTTGCAAAAATTGTTAAAAAAGAATTATCTAAAGTAAAAACGCCAATTCTTATACTACACGCCAAAGAAGACGATATGACTAGCCTAAAGAATGCGCAGTATATCTACAAAAACATTGCCTCATCTGATAAATCGCTCATCGTTCTTGAAAATTCTTACCATATGATAGTTATCGATAAAGACAAAGAGCGCGTTGCGGATGAAACGATAAACTTTATGAATAATCATTAAAAATAATCCTAAGATGGAATACGATGCAATAATTATTGGCGCAGGCGCGGGTGGGCTGGCCTCGGCACTTAAACTTTCCTCGAACGGGAAAAAGGTTTTAGTAATTGAGCGTCAACCTGTGCCGGGCGGCTGCGCAACCACATTTACCCGCCGCGGATTCACTTTTGAATCTTCCATGCATTGCGTCAACAGCCTTGGAGAAAAAGGAGAATTTCGCGGCTTTCTTGAGGAGTTCGGCGTCGACAAAAAAGTGGATTTTATAAAGTTAAAGGATTTTTGCCGCATAATTTACCCCGAAGATGATTTTATCGTTAAATTCGGCAAGGAAAATTTTCTAAATTTGCTTAAAGATAAATTTCCCCAGGAATCGGAAGGGCTAAATAAGCTTTTTCTGCGCCTGGATAATTTCTACCGGCAATTCGATAAATTTTGCATTTCACAATTGCCTATGTTCTTACAGCTTATATTAAGTCCGCTTTTTTATCCGGAAATCATAAAGCTTTCAAGCCTGACCGTAAAGGATCTTCTTGATAAATACTTAAAAGACGAAAAACTTAAAAGCATTATTAGTGATTTATGGAGATTTGTAGGCGTTGCGCCAAGTAAACTGTCCGCATTTTATTTTCTGATAATACTACGGGGTTATTATTTCGAAGAAACCTGTTACGTAAAAGGCGGCTATGGCAGGCTTTTTGAGGCGATTGTGCAGAAAATAAAAGAAAACGGCTCTGAAATAAAATACAATACAACCATTAAAACTATAATTACGGAAAAAAAACAGGTAAGAGGGGTTATTACCGATAAAGGAGAGCAATTCTTCGCGAAGACAATAATTTCGAACGCAAATGCAATCGAAACCTTAAACGAGCTGATTGATGATAGCGCTATCAAGGAAGAGTATCGCGGCAAACTTGGAAAAATGGAGAAGTCAGTTTCGGTATTTCAGGTATATTTAGGGTTAAGCAAGCCGGCTAAGGAACTTGGAATGCACAATTTTATGATTTCGCTAAATACCAGTTATGACCACGATAAAAACTTTAATGACAGCATAAATGCTGAATGCGATAACTGCCTTCTTGAAGTTGTCGACCATGTGCAGCTTGATTCATCGCTTGCGCCTCAGGGCAAGGGCACGCTTCTTATTATGACATTTGATTCGTATAAAAACTGGGAAGGATTGTCTGATGAAGAATACCGCCAAAGAAAAAACAGGCTTGCAGGCAAACTGGTAAAGCGAGTAGAAAAGATTCTTCCCGGACTGTCAAATTGCATAGAAGTTATGGAAGTTGCAACTCCTCGGACAATGAACCGCTACACGCTTTCTCCTGAGGGCGTAATCTATGGTTTTGCGCACTCTGTAATGCAATCGGGAATATTCAGGCTAAGCCAGGAAACCAGCATAAAAGGATTATTCCTTGCGGGCGCCTGGACGCGTCCGGGTGCCGGGGTGCACGCTTGTTTTATTTCTGGATTTGACGCGGCAGAGCTTGCCTTGAAAAGACTTGGTTAAAAAACTTTAACTTAGCGTAACCAGCATTATTCCTACGACAACAAAAGCCGTTCCCAGCCAGCGTTTTGGGCCTACCTTTTCCTTCAAAAATATTTTTGCGCTGAAGGCTATAAAAATATAATGCATGCTATCCAGAGAAAAAGCAAAATTCAATTCAGCCTTGGAAAGCACAAAAAGATAGAAGAACAGCGAGAATATACTGCAGGCAAAGCTTATCCAAACTTGCGGTTTTTTTAGCAGCCGGAATATAAATCTAATAACATTTTTTATTTTTGATTCGCCTAATTCACCCACGGAATTTATGGCGGATTTTAAAAAAGTATCCCGTATTGCGTCAAGGGCATTGCTTATCGTTATGCATATAAGTATCAGGAAAATACTAGCTTTCATTTTTTATGTTCTACGCGCTCCTTGCTGCTTAAAGAAGTAAATATTATTCCCATAAGAATAAAAATTATACCTGTCCATCTTAGGGCATTTATTTTTTCATGTAAAAATACTATTGAGGTAAACGGCACAAGGATATAACTGAAGCTTGCGACCGGAACGGCGACGCTTAAGTCTATTTTGGAAAGTATAGTTGACCAGATGACAAAGATGAGTATCGCGGAGGCAAATGCTATCCAGAGAAAGTAGGATGAAACAACGCTTTTTACGAACAAGCCTACATCGAAAAGATTCAGTATATTCAGGTTCTCGGCGTTGATAGTGCTCTTTTTGAAACAAAATTGGAGGAAGGTTTCCAGAAAATCTGAAAGAATCAAAAATAAAAGTATTTTGAAGGTTATTTTTTTTCTGAACATTTAGGTTTAGTGTTATAATATATGCCGGGAAAACGTTAGAAAATATTTTATCATAAAATTACATTGTTTCCACTAATTTCCGATAGCAAATTATGTTTTGTTGATAGTAGAGTTATCGGTTATCCGTAAACTGTCGGCTGTAATCTGAAAAATTATGCCTATTTTTAAAGAAATTCCGCCAACCAGCGGCTGGAAATTTTGCGCCAAGGATTTATTCTTAAGGCCGGCCACAGCCAGCCTGGAGGAGGATTTTAAAAATTATCTTGGCGTAAACGATGTTTTTATAACATATTCCGGTACTGCTGCTTTATACCTTATATTTGAATCTCTTCGCCGGATTTCCTCCAAAAAGACGGTAATTATCCCGGCATACGTATGCCCTTTGGTTGCACTTGCGGCTCAAAAGGCGGGATTACGTATAAAAGTGTGCGATATAAATAAAGATAATTTTGATTTTAATTACAATAATCTCCGGGATTTATGCTTGGCCGATACGGATGTGCTGGCTATAGTAGCTGTTCATTTGGGAGGTATCGCGTTAGATTTTGATAAAATAAAAGAAATAGCAAACCAGCGGGAAATATTTGTTATCGAGGACTGCGCGCACGCGTTAGGCGCGGCTTATAAAGGCAAAAAATGCGGCACTCTCGGTGATTTTTCATTTTTCAGCCTTTGCAGAGGTAAGGGCATTACCATATACGAAGGAGGCGTCCTTGCCGTTAACAAGAAAGAATATTCATCGGTGGTTGCAAATACGATTAAGGATATTGCGCGCAAGAATTACATTTCAGAAGTTTTTAAGATAGCTGAGCTTATCGGATACTGGATTTTTTACCGGCCCTTGCTTTTCTGGTTTGTTTTTAAACTTCCGCAGATTTTCTGGAATCTCGGCAAAAATACTGATAAAGCATTCGGCGAGGAATATGATACCAATTTTGACGTTCACGCGGTATCGGTGCTAAGAAAGTATCTCGGGCATAAAAGTTTCTATCGGCTGGAAAACGAAATATCAAGGCAGCGCGAACGAGCGTTATTTTATATTAAAGCATTAAAAGAAATAAAAGGAATCAGTGCCGTGCAGGAAAATCCCAATGCGTATGCAACTTACCCTTTTTTAACTGTGCTTTTTGATGAAACAGCCAAGCGTAACGAGTTTTTCAAAAAAATAAACAATTACGGCCTTGGAGTTTCAATTGTTTATCTTAATGCTATTTGTGACTATACTTACCTTAAAGACAATATGTCCTGCGGCGAATGCAGCAATGCGCGCGATTTTTCAAAAAGGCAGTTGACTCTGTCTACGAGTGTATTCCTGAAAGATAAGGATGCAGAATTTATAATACATTCCTTAAGGGAAACTCTTTCAAAGTAGCCGCCTTACACATTCGCGGCGCAATATCAGCAGTCTTAATGCTACGGATATATACAAGCGCCGCTCAGTATTCGCCCTAACTTATGCCTCGGGATTTAGCCCGAGGTGTCATGGAAGGCTTCATTTTCTATCCAAAACAGTAAAAGTTTCTATGTGCGGAGTATGAGGGAAGAAATCATAGCCGTAAACTTTTGCCAAATCGTATTTTTGTAGAAGCATTTTTAGGTCTCTTGCCAATGTTACTGGATCGCAGGATATATAAAAAATATGTTTTGGCCCTGCCTTTAAAAGCTTTTCGCAAATGTTTTGGCCAATTCCTTTTCTTGGCGGGTCAACTATCAGGGTGTCTATTTTTTCTTTCAGTATTTCAGATATCAGGTCTTCGCTTAAGCCTTTATGTAAATTGTAATTGTTTATATGGTTTACTTGTATATTTTCCTTAAGAAATGAAATATTTTCTTCAAGCAATTCTACGCCGAGCAGCTTTTGCGCCTTATCTGCAAAAATTATGCCGAATGTGCCTATGCCGCAATATAAATCAGCAACTATTTTGAAATCACGCAATTTAACTGCTTCTTTTATGTCTGCGATAAGCAGTTTAAGAATACCAGCGTTTATCTGAAAAAAAGATTGGGCGCCGATGCGGAAGATTTTGTTGTCTATTTTTTCTTCTATATAATTTTTTCCGTAAAGAAAAGTTTCTGCGGATTTTTCCTTTGCAACATATATTATCCCGTCTATGGGAGATATTTCCGCAATATCCTTTATGAAACTATTCATATTTTTATAATCAACGGTAGTTTTCGCATAAATAACAAGAAGCAGCCTCCCCAAGGTGGTTTCTTTTATTTCAATTTCTTCTATAAATTTAAATTTGTTATTATTGAGGGCTTCTATCAAAGCTGAAAAAAGATTATTCATATTTTCCGAAGCAAGATGGCACCCGCCTATAGGAACAAACTTATTATGCGCCTCTAAAGCGTGATAAGCTAAACTTGCGGTATTGTTTTCCCATAACAAATGGAGGCGCAATTTGTTCCGGTATCCCCATATTTTTGGCGAAGGTGCTATTTTGAAATCATTTAAATCTTCATCCAAATTGCGGGCAAAAATTTCTTTTACCTGAAACTCTTTGAGTTCCAATTGATAAGAATAATCTATATACTGGTAGGGTGAACATATTTTATAATGCGGGCACAGCGGGTTTGCCCGTTTCTTCGAAGGATTTAAAACGTTCAGCGTTTCTGCTTCAATGTAGTTCTTTTTCTCTCTGATTGGTTTAATTTCGACAATTTCTCCGGGAAGGCCTTCATCTGTAAAAATTACTTTTCCGTTTTGGTTAGCGAAGCTTTTGCCGGGATAAACAATCTTTTGTATTTCGATATTCATAAGACGATTATAACAATTATATGCCGTCACAGAAAGTTATTTCATTTTAATCAACTTGAATTATAATATTATCATGATTTTTCTTGAAATTTCACTTGCGCCCGTTATCGCTATTATAATTTACTTTTACTGGCGGGACAAATACGAAAAAGAACCGCTTAAACTTCTTGCTAAAGCGTTTATGTGGGGTGTTTTCGTAACCATACCGGTAATACTGGTTGAATCATTTATTTGTTTAAGTATAAAATGCGTCAGTTCATTCTTTGCCTCAATATTTCTAAAGTCATTTCTGGTTGCAGGATTCACGGAAGAATTTGCTAAATTTATTGTTTTTGTACTGCTTATTTATAAAAACAAGGAATTCAATGAACCGTATGATGCAATAATCTACATGGTAATGATTTCGCTGGGATTTGCATCTTTTGAAAACTTTTCCTACGTATTTGGCGCTTATGTTAAAGGCGGTTTTTTTGGCAGCCTTACAATCGGATTTGTCCGCGCAATATTTTCTGTGCCGGCGCATACTTTTTTTGCGGTTATTATGGGTTATTTTTTTGGCCTCGCAAGGTTTTGTAACAGTAAAAAACTTGAAACCGGATATATTTATATAGGATTATTTTTTGCAATAATAATGCACGGATTTTTTGATTTTTTTATTTTCACGAAAGCTCCAATCGGCCTTGTCTGTATGGCGCTAACCCTGCTTGCGTGCGGACTTGTCGCGTTACGCGCGGTCAAAATGCACCTTTCAAGCTCGCCATTTAACCATAAAGAGTAATAAACCTTAATTAACTATGGATTTTCTGCCTATCAATCAGCAGGACTTAAAGAAACTGGGCTTAAAGGAACTCGACATAATTATTGTAACCGGAGATAGCTATGTGGATCATCCTTCGTATGGCGCAGCTGTCATAGGAAGGGTTCTTGAAGCAGAAGGTTTCAGAGTGGGCATTATTGCGCAGCCCAACTGGAGGAGCCTTGATGATTTTTTGAAATTAGGCCGGCCCAGGCTTTTCTTTGCGATTACTTCCGGAAATGTAGACTCTATGGTTGCAAATTATACCGCTAATAAGCGGCCGAGGAGTTCTGATGAATATTCTCCGGGAGCAAAATCAGGATTACGGCCGGACAGAGCCTTAATAGTTTATGCGAATAAAGTAAGGCAAGCCTATAAAGACTGTCCGATAGTTTTGGGCGGCCTTGAAGCAAGCTTGCGCCGGCTCGCTCATTATGATTACTGGGACAATGAGGTAAGGCGCTCGGTGCTTGTTGATGCCAAGGCGGATATCCTTGTTTATGGGATGGGGGAGGCGCAAATTATCGAAATAGCAAAACGGCTTAAAGACGGAGAAAAACCGCACTCTCTTAACGATATAAGGGGCACTGTTGTCATACGGAAAGATTTGGAATTTTTAAAAGAATACAAAACAATTCCTTCTTTTGAGGAAGTCAGGGAAGATAAAAGTAAATACAATTCGGCTTTTCGCGAAATCTATTCCCAGATGAATCCGTTTAGCGCAAAAATAGTCGCACAAAAACACGCTGATAGGTTTGTTGTGCAGTTTCCAGCGGCATACCTGCTGTCAATAGAAGACCTTGACAGGATATATGAACTTAATTATGCCCGCAATTGGCATCCTTCATATAATAAGCTTGGAGGAGTTAAGGGTTTTGAGACAGTGCGTTTTTCAATAATATCCCACAGGGGATGCTGCGGCATGTGCAGTTTCTGCTCGCTTTATATGCACCAGGGCCGTATCATTCAAAGCCGCAGCGAGGAATCTATATTAAAAGAGGCAAGATTGCTCTCGCAGATGAAAGATTTTCGGGGGACAATCACCGATATCGGCGGGCCAACAGCAAATTTATATCAGGCAAGCTGCAACCGCTGGCTGAAAGAGGGATTTTGCGAAAATAAAAACTGCCTTACCCCTTCAGCCTGCAAAAATCTAGAATTAGGATATAAAAAAAGCGTGGCTTTATACAAAAAAATAGCTGAGATTCCCGGAGTTAAACACGTTTTTATAAGCAGTGGTTTCAGGTATGATTTGTTGGCCGGGGACGATGCGGAGGAGTATTTAACGCAAATTTGTAAATTCAACATAAGTGGGCAAATGAAGGTTGCGCCTGAGCATATAGTTGATGCGGTCCTTAAAAGCATGAACAAACCAAACGTATCCTCATATGAAAAATTTCTTAAACAGCTTGATAAGGTAAATACAAAAATAAAAAAGAAAACGTATCTCGTTAACTATTTTATAACCAGCCATCCGTCATCCGGGTTAAAAGAAGCGCTTGAACTTGCCTTGTATCTTTCAAGGCGTAAAATTAACCCGGAGCAAATTCAGGATTTTATACCCCTGCCTATGACTTTCGCCTCCTGCCTTTACTATACAGGCGTAAATCCAATTACTGGCAAGCCTGTTTATAGCGCAAAAACGTTTAAAGAGCGAAAGATGCAAAGAGCCTTAGTCCAGCATAAAAATCCCAAAAATAAACAGTTAGTGCGTGAGGCATTAAGGGCTTTAAAGGCAGAGCATTTGGCTGCTACATTAAATTTTTAACCCTGCGTGGAAGGCTGGTTGACTAATTTCGATTAATCAATAACTCAATACTGCTATAAAAAAAAGACCCCTCCCCCAAAAATAGGGAGAGGGTCCGTGGCTTTGGCTCCCTTACGGGAACCCTATATAAAAAATAACATTTTTGTCTATATATATTCAATGCTTTTAGGGTATATTTATGAAAGCGTTTACCGTAAACAAGGGCTTTTTAGGGTAAAATAGACCAGGCAAATCACTTAATTTATCATTATGGGGTTTACAAAATCCGAATTTAAGCTAAAATACTTAAATCTCAGGTAAATATACCGGTTTCTACTTAATTAGGATATTTTGTTATATTTGTAAATCATCAAAACAATGCAGCAGGAATTTGTAATAAGTTCATTAGGCGTAGTTAGCCCAAACGGCGTAGGCAAGGAAGCGTTTTGGAAGTCCTTGGAAAACGGCGTTTCCGCGATGTCAAAGATAGAATCTTTTTCTACGGATAAATTTGCTGTCGACTGTGCAGGTGAAATAAAGAATTTTGACCCTAAAGTATTCCTCGGCCAAAAAGGCCTGCGTAATCTAGACAGAAGTGCGCTATTTCTGATGACTGCGGCTAAACTCGCACTTGATGATGCTAAACTTACAATAACCGAATCAAATACTGACGATATCGGAGTTTCAACCGGCACCACCTACCCGCATTTATGGTCAATGATTGAATTCGACAGGGAAGTCTTCAAGGAGGGGTTGGATTTTTCAAATCCTGCGCTTTTTCCATCAACCGTATTAAATGCAGCTTCTTCGCAGGTTTCTATTCGTTTTAATATCCAGGGGTTTAATGCTTCGGTTAGCACAGGATACACTTCCGGGCTTGAAGCTTTAAAATATTCGCTTGTGATGCTTGAAACAGGTAAAGCCAAAACTATTTTGTGCGGAGCAGTTGAATCGCTTGCACTTTCCTTATTTTTCGGTTTTTATAAACTTGGTTATATGGCGGGCATAAACGGTGAAATGGTAAGTTGTCCTTTTGATAGGCGGAGAAACGGCCCGTTGCTTTCTGAGGCTGCAGCAGTTTTTTCCATAGAGCACGCTGACACTGCTAAAATGCGCGAAGCCCAAATTTTGGCAAAAATAAAAAGCGTTAACTGTTATTTTGACGGATTTAAAATTGCAAAAATTCATCCTGAGGGAGAAGGCCTTGAAAAAGCAATAGTAAAAGCTTTAGATGAGGCAGGTGTTGCAATCGGTGATATAGATTACATTTCAAGCTGCGCTAATTCTTCTTTGGAGGTGGATAAAACAGAAGTAAAAGTTTTACAGAAAATTTTTGGCAACAGCCTTTCCAAAATACCGGTAAGTTCCATAAAATCAATGGTAGGAGAAACCCTTTCTGCGTCATCTGCATTACAGATAGCTTCCTGTGTGGGCGCAATGAAAAACGGCATAATACCGCCTACGATAAATTACAAAGAAAAAGACCCTGAATGCAACATAGATTGCGTTCCAAATAAAGCGCAAAAAAAAGATGTAAAACTTGCTTTAGTTGTTTCTTTTGGCCCTGGAGGGTATAATAGTGCATGTGTACTTGAGAAGTATATTCAAGAATAATGAAATTCCAAATGACAAATTCCAATTATCAAATAAATTCCAATGACAAAAATTACAATGTTCTAAATATATTCTTTCGGTCATTGGGTGGCTGGAATTTTGAATTTATTTGGAATTTGATTCTTGGTGCTTGGAATTTGCTATAACATTAATGCAATGAAGGGAAAGACGGTAATTATAACTGGTGGTTCAAGAGGCATAGGCAAAGCCTGCTGTCTTGCATTTGCAAAAGCAGGCGCCAACATAGTTTTTACTTTCAGCAAAAGCCAAAAAGAAGCTGAAGAGTTAACTGTTCAAATTAAAAATCTTGGCGTTGAATGTTTAAATATGCAGGCAGATGTGCGTGATTATAATCAGTGCCGCACAGTTGTTGAAAAAACCATTGAGCGTTTCAGGGAAATTGACGTTTTAATAAATAACGCCGGTATCACAAAAGATAAATCTCTTTTTATGATGCTTCCTGAGGAGTGGCACGATGTAATAAATACAAATCTTAACGGAACCTTTAATATGACAAAAGCAGCTATCATAACGCTCTTAAAGCAGAAAAAAGGCTGCATAATAAATATGAGCTCAGTAAGCGGTATTGTGGGGCTTCCCGGACAGTCTAATTACAGCGCTTCAAAAGCAGGCATAATAGGTTTTTCAAAGGCGCTTGCAAAAGAGGTAGCTGCGCAAAATGTCCGTGTGAATGTAGTTTGCCCGGGTTTTATTGAAACAGATATGGTAGGAAGTATGCGCGAGGACATCAAAAAAGAAATTTTAAAAAGTATTCCGCAAAAGCGCCTGGGAAAAGCAGAAGAAGTTGCGGATTTGTGTTTATTCTTGGCTTCAGACAAAGCGGCTTATATCACGGGGGAAACAATAAAAATAGATGGCGGGTTGGCGATATGAAATGAAGTCAATCCCCACATCAATTTCTCATTGGTGTAGGGATTAGACTGAATTTCACCCCCACACCAATTATTTAGATGTTTTATATGTATATACTAAAAAGTGAGAAAGATAATAATTTATATATAGGGTTTACTGGCAATTTAGAACAAAGAATAAAAGAACATAATGGTGGTTTAGTACCTTCGACTAAATCACGAAAGCCCTTGGATCTGATTTATTGTGAAGGCTATAAGGCAGAAAAAGATGCTCGGAAAAGAGAGGCAAATTTAAAATTACGTTCGAGAGCTTTTGCTCAATTAAAAATACGTATTATGGGTAGTTTGAAATAATTGGTGTGGGGGTTAATTCGCAGACGGCTTACGCCTACGATTTACGTTCACTTCGTTGCCGTAAATCGTCTGCTCATTAAGGAGGTTCCATGTCTGACATAGGCGATTACAAAAGTGAGATTAAAAAACTGGTTGCTGATATCGCGGAAAAAACTCCGGAAGAAATAACGGATAACGCAAGGTTTAATGAAGATTTAGGCATTGACAGTATGATGGCGCTTGAAATTGTCGCTACCATAGAAAAGAAGTACAAGGTTGTTATTCCCGAAGGAGAAATTCCTAATATGCGGTCTTTGCAGAATATTTATGATTTGATAGGAAAATTACTGGTGAAATAATATGGAAGGTATTTGGGACATAAACAAAATTCAGGAGATATTGCCGCAACGTTACCCTTTTTTATTTATTGATAGAGTTATATCAATAGATGAAAAGGAAGGAAAGGTAGTTTGTCTTAAGAATTTTACCGCCAACGACTATTTTTTTACCGGTCATTTTCCCGGAAAGCCGGTTGTGCCTGGTGTTATTATGATTGAGGCAATGGCGCAGGCAAGTATTATAGGATATGCAGCCATTAAGCCAGAGATAGCAAATAAGCACCCGACGTATTACCTTGGTAAAGTTGAAGCAAAGTTTAAGAGGCCTGTAGGAGTGGGCGACCAGCTGATAATTGAAGTTAAAAAAGAAAAAATAGTAAATAATGCCGGCGTAGTTAGTGCCATCGCTAAGGTAGGCGAAGAAACAGCGGTTGAGGCAAAGATTATGTTTGGAGTGATCCTTGCGGAAAATTCCAAATCACAAATTACAAGTACCAAATAAATTCCAATGACCGAAGTCGCAATTACCGAAACCAATAAGGAAAAACCAAACAATAAATATGATTTAGAAGAACGAACCTATAAATTTGCATTAGCAATAGCATTTTTATGTAAAAAATTTCCTACGAATATTCCAAATGTTGAATATGCGCGGCAATTAATAAGAGCTTCGGGTTCCGTAGGTGCAAACTATATTGAAGCGAACGAAGCTTTGAGCAAAAAAGATTTTATGATGAGAGTTAAGATATGTCGCAAGGAAGCAAAAGAATCAGTTTATTGGTTAAAATTACTTATGGGCACAAACAGTGAAAATCTAAAGAGTGAAATTGCAGTTCTTATGAATGAGGGGATAGAGCTTAAAAAGATATTTTCTTCAATCCTTAGATAATATTTTTGTCATTGCATTGTTGGAATTTGAAAATTATTTGTAATTTGGTGCTTGGGATTTGGAGCTTATTATGAATAGAGATGTAGTTGTTACGGGTCTAGGTGCCATTACCTCAATAGGTATAGGAAAGGAAGAATTCTGGGCGAACATCTTAAAAGGTAAATCGGGCATAAGTGATGTTACCTTATTTGACACCTCAAAATTTAAGCGCCATCGCGCAGGCGAAATAAAAAATTTTAACTCTTCAGATTTTATACCTGAAAGTATTGCAAAATTCATAGGCAGAGCTTCTCAGCTTGGCATAGCAGCAACTAAACTTGCGTTAGAAGATGCTAATTTTACCCTAGATGATATTCAAACGAAAAAAATAGCCATAATTATCGGCACAACTATGGCTGAGTCAAGTGTTATAGATATTTCAGGAGAAATGTTTATCAAAGAAGAATGGAATAAAATTACAAAACAACTTCTGGTAAATACATTCTCTCCCTCAATTGCAAGAGGTATAGGTTATTTTTTTAAGACAAAAGGTGAAAATCTTTTGATTCCCAACGCCTGCGCTGCAGGTAATTACGCAATCGGCTATGGTTTTGATTTAATAAGAAAAGGCGAAATTGATTTTGCAATAGTTGGAGGAGCGGAAGGTTTATCCAGGGTTGCTTTCCAAGGTTTTCAAAGATTATACGCTATGGCACCTGAAGTTTGCTCGCCATTTGACAAAAACAGGCAGGGTATGCTTCTTGGCGAAGGCGCCGGCATATTGATATTAGAATCTATGGACAGGGCAATAAAAAGAAATGCGCCAATATATGCAAAAATTTTAGAATATGGTTTATCCTGTGACGCTTACAATATGACAATTCCCAGCAGAATAGGGATAAAAAAAGCAATGGCAAAAGCAATAAAAAATGCAGATATTTCCCCGGATGAAATAGATTATATAAGCGCGCATGGAACAGGCACTGTGCAGAATGATAAAGAAGAATCGAACGCCATAAATGAAGTTTTTGACGGAAGAAAAGTAGCTGTCAGCTCCATAAAATCAATGCTGGGGCACACTATGGGTGCAGCAAGCGCATTGGAAGCACTTACCTGTTGTCTTGCTCTCAAAGATGACGTTGTCCCTCCTACTATCAACTTTAAAACTCCAGACTCGGAATGCGATATTGATTGTGTTCCAAACGAAGCAAGAAGAATAAAGCTCAACAAAGTTTTAAATAACGGCTTTGCCTTCGGCGGCAACAACTGTTGCGTTGTTTTAGGTAAGCCCTGTTAACCTTAAGTTGCTTAAATGTCTTTATGGGAAGTTCATCTAGGTATTTTTATTTGTAAGCAATAAAAAAAGCGGTGGGAAAATGCACACAAAAACAGTTCTTATAACAGGGGCTACCGGTTTAGTAGGTTCCTATCTTGTCAGAGTTTTCCTTGAAAATAGTTACCGAGTTTACGCACTTGCAAGAGGAAATGCAAAAGAAACACCCGAACAACGGGTAATTTCTGTTTTGAATTTCTGGGATGAAACTACATTAAATAAAAAATCGGATAATTTGTACATTCTAGAGGGAGATATAACAAAGGAAAAACTTGGATTAGATGAGAGCATTATTGATTTACTAAAGAAAGAGGTGGATGAGGTTTTACATTGTGCTGCCTTGACAAAATTAAACTCATCACTGAATGATTTACGGAAAGTTAATGTGACAGGTACCGAAAATATTTTGAAATTATGTGTTAGCTGGAATAATAATGCAAAATTAAAAAAGATTAGCTATATAAGCACTATTTTTATTTATGGTGATTATTCTGGCGCATTTGACGAAAATAACGGTGACGTGGGACAAAAATTCAATACTTTTTATGAACAAAGTAAATTTGAGGCAGAAAAATTAGTAGAACAATATAGAAACAGGGGGTTGTGGATAGACATTTTTCGTCCCTGTGCCGTTATTGGAGAGTCTATCACTGGAAAGATTCCTTCATTCAATTATGCTTTGCAACAACTAATTTATATTTGGAGTAAAGGTCTTTTGGATTATTTCCCTGCTGGATATTCGCTTAAAGCTTGTTTTATTGATGAGCTTTGTCAAAGTATTTTCCATATTTCTTCGAAAAGTATAGAAAAAAATAAAACGTACCATCCCTTTGGTCCAGATTTGCTTTCTCTAGAAAAACTACTAAATTTATCTGTAGAATTTTTTGGATTTAAAAAACTTAATGTTGTCAGTCGCGAAAAATTTATAAAGAAATCGACGCCTTCCCAAGCGCTCCTTTTAAAACATAATATTTTTTTTATTAATACCAATGTAAAAATTTTTTCTAAAACGACCAATAGAATTCTTCTATCCTATAATTTTAATTTTTCTAAGTTTACAAAACCATTGATGCTTAATATTCTTTCCTACCCAATCACTAAAAGTTTTATGATGACACCTAACGATGATAAAAAAAATAAGGAGGTGTAAAAATTAACATATATTCATTACCGCCATTAGTTATTTCCATACTACTTTTTTCATTAGGAACTTTTGTTTTTATGAAAAACAAAAGAGATTCTTTAAATAAGGTATTTTTTTCCTTGTGTCTTTCTAGCGCGATTTGGCTATTTTTTTATTTCTTGGCATACAACACTAATTTTGAAAAAAGAGCATTGATATTATTTAGAATTGGATACTGTGGAGTGGTTTTCCTTGCAATAACATATTTTCACTATGCAGTGACATTCTTAAAGCTAAAAAAATTTAATTCCATCCTCATCTCGGCTTACGCAACAGGCATAATTTGGATTTGTACTATATTCTTTACTCCATATTTCATAAAAGGAGTTTACACGTATTTTTGGGGCTATTATCCTAAAGCTGGAATATTACACCCTATCTTTTTGGTCTTTTTTCTAGGTTTATTGTCTTTTTCTATGGTTTTATATTTTTATTTTTTCTTTTTCAAAAAAACCCTTTCTTTAATAGAATTCGTACAGGTTAAATATATATTTCTTGCATTTGCAATCTATAATTTTGCCTGTGTAGATTTCGTACCCAATTATGGAATATCTGTCTATCCTTTTGGTTCTATCCCCACATTTTTTTTCTTAGCGATTTTTAGCTATACAATAGTTAGGCATCATCTCATGGATATTCGTATTTTTATCTCCCGAGCTTTAGCTTTTTCAATTACTTACACTTTTTTGTTAGGCATCCCTTTCTTTTTTGCCTATCGAATGTATCCTGTGCTTTATCCTATAATGGGCTTGCGTTGGTGGTCAGTCCCAGTTGGACTTTTAACTTTTTTTGCAAGCATTGCCCCCTTGGCCTATGATCAGATACGGCGGAACATGGAAGCAAAATTCTTTGTGGAACAAAAACGATATCAAAATTTATTATTACAAGCGGCGAGCGGAATGGCGCTTGAACGCGATTTAAACAGGTTATCAAAACTCATTGTGTACATTATTAAAAGAACCGTTAAAATTGATTTTGCGGCTATCTTTCTTAAGGATAAAGAGCAAAAGAAATATCGATTAAAAGCTATGCGCGATTCCGGTTTAAGTATTTCTGCTTTAGATTTTGCTTACGATGATCCGTTGGTAAAATTTTTTAAAACAAAAAAAGAACCGCAGTTTTATGAAAATTTATCTTCAAGTATAAAAAATACTTTAAAGTTTCCTAAACGTGTGGGTTTAATTATCCCCTCTATGATAGAGGACGACCTTTTAGGCTTTGTTGTTCTTGGGGAAAAAAACAATCGCGAACCGTATTCAGAGGATGATATAAATGTATTTAAGATACTTACGAATCAAACAGCTATGGCTATTGAAAACTGTTTGTTTTTTGAAGAATTTAAAAATGCGCAGGAAAAGATATTTACTGCTGAAAAATTAGCTTCAATAGGCGGAATGGCTGATGGTGTTGCGCATCAGATAAAAAACAGGCTTAATCATTTTTCTATAGCATCAGGGGAACTTAAGTGTGAGATAGAGGATTTTAAAGCTAATCATAAAGACTTAGTCGAGCAAAATCCTGATTTGGAAAAAACCTTTAAATATTCAATTGAAATTGCAGATTCTTTAATAAAAAATGTAAAAATGACAGATGGTATAGTAAGGGGTATATTAACCTATGCTCGCGTTGAAGAAAAAGAAACATTTTTTTCTCATTTTTCGCTTAAAGAAATAATAGATGCCGCTCTCGAGTTGCTTAAAATAAAACATGAACTTCAGGAATTTCCTTTGGCGGTTGATTTAGATAATTGCGATATGATTTATGGTGTAAAAGCACAAATTCTGGAATCAATTTATAACGTTCTTGATAATAGCTATGAGGCAAGTATAGACAAAAAACATCATCTTCCAAAGGAGGAAAAAGAAAAATTTACGCCATTGATTAAACTTAAGTTAACAGAAGAAAGTTATAACTACCATATCGAAATTTCCGACAATGGTATAGGTATGAAACCAGAAACTAGACAAAAGATATTTGCCCCATTTTTTACTACAAAATCATCATATAAATCAGGAACCGGTATTGGTATGTATGTGGTTAAGAGAATAGTTGAGGAAAATCATAAGGGCCGTATTTGGTTCGAATCCGCTCATATGCAGGGAACAAAATTTACAATTGAACTACCTAAAAAATAAATTTATTTAATAGGCAGTTTAACACTAACAATCATTCCTGTTTTTTTACCGCTTTCCACCTTAATTTCACCCTTGTGTTCTTTAATTATTCCATAGACAATAGACATCCCTAGCCCTGTTCCGCCTTCCTTGGTAGTATAAAAAGGGTCAAAGATATGTTCCAGGTCTTTTTTGGCAATACCTTTCCCTGTGTCGCTTATGATTATCTCCGCATTATCGGGTTTTGCCTTTATAGCTACAGTTAGTTCTCCACCATTCTTCATTGCATCAATAGCATATGATGCCGCAGGAAACCGCCTCACGAAAAACCAGTCCGGCGCAATTACGAATTATGTTTACAATCAATTGAACGAACTTACAAAAGAGACAACCGGCTCAAATTACACAAACTACTATTACGATTCAAACGGAAATCTTACCAAGGAAATGCCTAATTCCGGAAGCGCTGTTAACTATTATTATGATTCGCTTAACCGCCTTAATAAGGTAACAGGGCCGAGCTTAAATGAAATTTATAAATATGACGGGACAGGAAACAGGGCTCAGGTAAGCTCTTCAGGCGTTGTAACAAATTTTCTTTATGATGGCGCAAACGCGATAGTCGAAAGAACTTCGTCACAAAATACAAATAAAAGTTATGTGCGTAATCCGGCAGCCGCAGGAGGTATTGCAGGAATAATAAAAAGAAGCGCTTCAGGCGCGGCCGATATATATTACCACTATGACGCGCAAGGCACTGTTACAGAAACCTCAAACCCATCTTCGGTAAAAGTTAATTCCTACGTTTACGACAGTTTTGGTAACATTGTTAAATCAACCGGCGCAATAACTGATAATCATAAATTCTTAACCAAAGAGCAGGACAAAACAGGGTTAATATACTTTGGTAAAAGATATTATAATCCAAGGATTGGAAGATTCATTACCCCAGACCCTTCAGGAATGATTGACGGACCGAATATTTACGTGTATTGTAATAATGACCCTATAAACTATGTAGATTTGTGGGGATTAAGTCAAGATAAAGCTACGCCGTGGTGGGAATCTGGACAAAAGAAACCAATTGTTCTTGTCCAGTTGAAGAAAGGCAAAAATTCTTTGATCGATGCCGGCTATACAAGCGGCGGAGTCAGTTGTGCCAGTAGTGGTGGTGGCGGTATTAGTGCTAGGGTAACAGTCGGAAGTTCTAGTGGTTATAGGTATGTCGGTTCGGGTGAAGCTACAATAGCGGCAAAAACTGGATATGTTCCTAATACATACAATGGTGCACCGAAAGCGGTTTTTTACACTCCAGACGAAGGATTGGTTTCTGCATCTCAAGCTAAACAAATATATAATTTGACCACAAAACCAACCTATAGACTTGAACTAGATACATCTAGTGTTACTAATTTTTATGCTGGTAATGGGCAGGGGATAAAGGGCATTGAAATGATTACTAGGGATAAAATTCCCGTTAAAGGAATAAAAAAATTGGAGGAATAAGATAAAATGCTTGCGCCCATAAAGTTTTTAAAAATCTACGATTTGAAAAATAATAAACAATACATTAAAGATGTACAAAAAGTCACTCTTGATACTGATGATTTTGGTGTAAAAATAAAAAATGGTTTATTTGGTTCAAGGGAATGGTGGAGTGCAGTTAAAAATGGTAATATGCGGAAGTACATATTGGAAGGTGTAATTACTAAAACATTTATGAGTGGCCATAATGATTTTCCTGAATTCGAGGTTTTTGATGGAAAGCATAAAACAATTTTGCCTCGTTTCGGAAATGATAAATATTATATAAAAGGCAAAAGGATAAAAATTATTTATATTAAGCAGGATTTAAAGAAATTAATTAAGGGGCTAGACAAGACTAAGGAAATATTGGAAATATATATTCAAAAATAATTTCACGTAACATTTTATTGAATTAACGATTTGCACCAGTAATTTCTTGTAAAATCTAAAAAATAATCATGGTTTCTATTGCTATATCTATAATTTTGGCTGCCTTAAGCTTAGCAACTGTTGCCCCTATCGTTTTCCCAGTTTTTGGATTAGCCTTAGGAGCAAATGCTATTATTAGAGAAAGAAACCAAGCGCACAAGAGGAAGTCTATACTAATAGTTGCTATTGGCGCGATCATTATGAATATGATTATGATTTTAAGGTTTGCGCTAAGATAAACAAGGCTAAATGTTCTTGTCCCTTTTCTTCTGGACCAAACTTCATTAGTTGTAACAAAACTCTTTTTTCCTAAAACAAATTGCGATATACTTATGGGTAGCTGTCAGATATCAGTTTTTCCGCCAAAGGCGGACCCGTCTATTTTTTAATGTGACGGGCAGTTTTCAGCCGCTGGCAGCGGACACCTAAAAGTAGTTATGGAAATAAGAAAAATACTGATTTTTAATCCTTTCGGTATCGGAGATGTGCTATTCAGCACTCCGTTGGTACGTAATCTCAAGGAAAATATTCCCAGCGTAGCCATACATTATCTTTGCAACAAACGCGTTTACCCCATTCTTAAAAAATATCCGCTTATCGATAAGGTATTTATTTTTGAGAAAGATGAATGGAAAGATACGCTAAAGGAATCAAAAATAAAATTTCTTAAGAAAGCTTTTTTATTTTTTAAGGAAATAAAAAAAGAAAAATACGAGGTTGTTTTTGATTTATCGCTGAATTCTCAATATGGATTTTTTCTTAAAATGTGCTCGATTAAGAAGCGCATAGGCTTTAATTTCAAAAATAGAGGAAGATTTTTGACGGATAAAATAGAAATAGCTTATGGTTACAGCGATAAGCATGTTGCGAGATATCATCTGGAACTTCTTAAATTTTTAAATATTACGCCAAAAGATTATAAATTTGAACTTTTTATCCCCAAAGAGCCGCTTGAAAAGGCAAAAGAAATCTTCAAAGCCAATGGAATCAATAGTAATGAATTGCTTGTTGCTGTTTGTCCTGGTTCCGGCGATAGCTGGCGCGATACCGCCTATTTTAAACGCTGGCCGCAGGAAAATTTCTTAAATCTTTGCGCTAAACTTACCGGTGAATCAGGAATAAAGGTATTGCTTTTTGGTTCTGGTCCGGAGGCGGGCGTGTGTTCCTATATTTCAGGCGAACTAAAAAATAACGTTATAGATTTATGCGCAAAATTGGATTTGCAGGAATTCTGCGCCGCCATTTCTTTGTGCAATCTGGTAATTACCAACGATGGTGGCCCTTTTCATATAGCGCAGGCTTTAGGCAAAAGCTCAATAGTTTTATTCGGCCCGGTCGATGAAAAAGTTTATGGCGCTTACCCTATAACAGATAACTGTGTAGTTTTCTCAAGGCATATTTCCTGCAGGCCGTGTTATAAGTCTTTTCGTTTTAGCGGCTGCAGCAACGATAAGCAATGTCTCAGGGAAATTGGAGTAGATGAGGTATTCCTTGCCGCCAAATCGCTTTTAAATGTTAAAATTCAGGCTAATTTTTCTTTACAAGCATACTTTCCGGTTGTATAATTTTCAAGTTGTAAAGTTTTGACTAATTCCAAGTATTAAGGAATACGGAGGTATTACGTGAAAGTTTTAAAATTAGGCT